>ENA-UOOI01000131-UOOI01000131.1-fermentation-metagenome-genome-assembly--contig:-NODE-131-length-92214-cov-48.529075_pt1 | contig 92214 bp, 90 predicted proteins | sample MGYA00245779_ERZ724027 | MGnify/ENA primary metagenome ERZ724027 (study PRJEB28704, sample SAMN03018318) | fermentation metagenome | biome: anthropogenic terrestrial biome; feature: soil; material...
GACGAAAGCATATCATACGAACAACAGAAAAGCAACACTATGCATTAGGGGATTTTTATTTTAAATATAGAAAACATTACATTATCGGTTCGCTGTATTTTTTTGTGCAAAAAATGACTTCATTTTACAGAGAAGGAGACTTAAGTATTGAAATCATCAAATCAACCATCCGAAACACCCGGGATGAAAAAAACACTCTCCCTGTGGAATTATTTTACCATCGGGTTTGGAGCCATCATCGGCACGGGATGGGTTCTGCTGGTAGGCGACTGGATCATTCTGGGCGGAGGGCCAATTGGTGCAATTGTAGCATTTTTAATAGGCGCCCTCTTCCTTTTGCCGATCGGCGCGGTTTTCGGTGAATTGACATCGGCCATTCCAATATCGGGCGGAATTGTGGAATATGTGGACCGTACCTTCGGGAAAAATGCTTCCTATATCACCGGTTGGTTTTTGGTCCTGGGAAACGGAATCCTTTGCCCGTGGGAGGCAATCGCAATTTCCACTCTTATTTCTGAAATGTTCGGAGACCTTCTGCCCTTTCTGCGCAGCGTAAAGCTGTATACCATCCTGGGAGCGGATGTATATCTGATTCCCACCATTCTGGCAGTGGCAGCAGCAGTCTATGTGATCCTGCTGAACTTCAAAGGGGCTTCCAGCGCTGCAAAGCTGCAGTCCTTCCTGACAAAGGCACTGCTGACCGGCATGCTGGTGGCAATGGTTATCTCCCTGATCAAGGGCAGCCCGAAGAACATACTGCCTGTATTCACCCGTGCCATGGGGCCTTCCGCTTCCACAAAGGGAACCGGTTTGCTCTCAGGAATTCTTTCTGTATTGGTGATGACCCCATTTTTCTATGCCGGATTTGACACCATCCCGCAGCAGGCGGAGGAAGCTTCCGAGGGACTGGACTGGCACAAATTCGGCAGGGTTATAGGTATGGCACTGCTTGCCTCCGGGATATTCTATGTGATCTGCATCTATTCGTTCGGCACCATTATCCCCTGGACAAAGTTCGTCAAGGCTTCCGTACCGGCACTGGCATGTCTGAAAAGCATCAACATGATTCTGTATGTAGTGATGCTGTGCATTGCCACATTGGGACCCATGGGACCGATGAACTCTTTCTACGGTGCCACATCCCGTATTCTGCTGGCCATGGGCCGAAAGGGGCAGCTGCCTGCCACTTTTGCCAAAGTGGATGAAAAAACAGGCGCTCCCAGGACAGCCAACGCTGTTTTGGCCATTCTGACACTGGCAGGGCCTTTCCTGGGTAAAAAAATGCTGGTTCCCCTTACCAATGTTTCGGCATTGGCCTTTATCTTTTCCTGCATGATGGTTTCCTTTGCGTGCATGAAAATGCGCAAAACCGAACCGGACCTGCCGCGGCCCTATAAAGTGCCCGGCGGGAAGTTTGGTATTGCCCTGGCCTGTATTGCAGGCGCCATCATCGTGCTGCTGATGATTCTGCCGTTCAGCCCGGCAGCTTTGAACAGTGTGGAATGGAGCATTGTAATCGGATGGCTTCTGATCGGAATGATCCTGATGTACATCAGCAACAAAAAGGGGAACAAGTCTCAGGCTGCATGAAAAACAACAATAAATAATTGGAGGAGTCGTTATGAGTAAAATTGCTTTTAAAAACGGTCTGCTGATTGACGGGACCGGCGCGGAACCCATCAGGAACTCTTTGGTCCTGGTGGACGACAAAAAGATAAAATACGCCGGACCGGCAAAAGAGTTTGGTAAGGATTACAAAGTCGTGGACATCAGCGGAAAAACGATTATGCCTGGATTAATTGATACGCATCTGCATTTCTCAGGCAATCTCACCGACAATGACAGCGACTGGGTGCTGGAAAACCCGGTTCAGAAAACCGTAGTGGCAGTGCAGCAGGCCCATGAATGCCTGGAAAGAGGATTGACCACCGTAGGGGAGATCTCCCGCTCCGGAATTGCAATCCGGGACATGGTCGAAGCCGGCGTCATGACAGGCCCCAGAGTAGTTGCTGCAGGACTGGGATTCTGCCGAACCTGCGGACATGGCGATAGCCACAGATTACCCAGCTGGTACAACGATGAATCCCATCCGTGGGCAGAACGGGTGGATGGGCCCTGGGATCTGCGCAAGGCAGTACGCCGCAGGCTGCGGGACAATCCGGACGCCATCAAGATCTGGTCTACCGGCGGCGGTGTATGGCGTTGGGATCAGAAACTGGATCAGCACTACACCCTGGAAGAAATCCAGGCAGTCGTGGATGAGAGCAACATGGTAGACATTCCGGTATGGAGCCATGCGGAGGGTTATGGCGGCGCACTGGATTCTGCCAGGGCAGGCGTTCATCTGATCATCCATGGACAGGCACTGAACGACGAATGCCTGGATATCATGTCGGACAAGGGAATTTATTTCTGCCCCACGATTCAGTTCCTGAACGAATGGTTCAAGACCTATGCCCCTCCTTATATTCCTGAGGTGCACGACAAATATCCCGGAAAGACTGTGGCAGAAAAAGAATTGAACCGGGTCTATGCCAACCTGCGCAAAGCCAGGGATAAGGGCATCGGACTGACCATCGGCTCCGATTCCTTCTGCTCCAGCCTGACACCTTACGGCATCACAGCAATCGGAGAAATGTATTCGTTCGTGGAGCGGGCCGGCATTTCCGAAATGGATACCATCGTTTCTGCAACCAAAATCGGTGCCGAAATGTTGAAAGTCGGCGATATCACCGGCACATTGGAAGAGAATAAATCCGCCGATCTTCTGGTCATCAGCGGAAATCCTCTGAACAATATCCGTTCCATTGCCGTGAACAATATGGAAGTTATCATGAAGGAAGGGGCTTTTGTCCGCAGGCCTCAATAAATCATGCGATTCCGGCGCAGGCAAGCAAAGCAGGAACAAAAAGCAGGCAGGGCATGGGCTCTGTCTGCTTTTTTGTTTATGACACCTGGTACAATATCCCGTCCTTCAGCTTCCTGGCCTTCTTCTCTCCCAGAAGATACGTTACGATTTCCACCGCAAAATCCACAGCCAGTGCCGGACCCCTTGCCGTAATGAGATTGCCGTCCCGAACCACACTTTGTTCCTGATAAATTCCGCCGGACAGCTGTTTTTCAAATCCGGGGTAGGAGGTAATCTTTTTTCCTTCCATGATTCCGGCTTTCTTCAGGACAATGGGACCGGCACAGATGGCAGCGACCAGTTTGTGATTTTCATATGCTTTCTTCACGATGTTGATTACCCGCGCATCATCCCGTAGATTGGAGGCTCCGGGCATTCCTCCGGGGATGATGACTCCGTCAAAGGATCCGATCCCTTCGATCCCATCCATGGTCTGATCCGCCCACACGGAAATATCATGCGCGCCTTTTACTTCCCTGCTCCGGGCAATGGATACGGTATCCACTTCAATCCCCGCCCGCCGTAGATAATCCACCGTTGTCAGGGCCTCCACTTCCTCAAATCCATCTGCAAGAAACACAATAGCCTTCATTGTCATCCTCCTTTTGTTTTCATTCTCCTGCTGTTCCTTTGTTGGAATTTCCTGTTTCTCTGTTCAGCATTCTGTATTCTCGGTCCATTTCCCTTTTTTGTCTTCCCTCAGTGTCCGGACCGTCTCCCGGATCGCCATGCACTGGCTTTGCATGTCCTGATTTTGCCCATATGTAGATGCTGTCCGCATCCCGGTGTTCTTTATCTTTCCTTCCTGGTAATCTTTATCATTGTAAGGATCAGGAAAAGACCTGAGAAAATCAGAATATAGATCAGGCTTGCAGCTGGGCTCAGGACCTTTTTCCCCACTTGAAAGGCTGCTCCCAGTTCCAGATGGAATGCCTCCAGATTTTCTGCAGGGGCCCCTGCAAACGTGATTCTTTCTGCCTGCTCCATCATGATTCTGCGAAAAAGAACCGCCGCATGGGAAGGAGGAAACAGCTTGACAACCGTTTGTATCGAGGACGGCAGTGCCCCGACAGGAATATAGATGCCGGTAAGGAACCCCATCAATGTACCGATTACGGTGCTGGCAGCTGAAAACGTATTGACGCTTTTGAACCAGGATACCATATAGAACATCATGATGCCGGAAGATGCCGTGGTCAGGAGAATCATGGCCAGCGCCTTCCCTGCAGCAGCAGCCGTCAAAAGCTCCCCCCCATATATTACAATATAAATCTCGGCCAGGAAAAAGGTCACCAGGGACAAAATCAAACTGATCAGGAACCCGCTGATCAGATATCCACCATAAAGGACGTTCCTTTTTATGGGCGAAGCTGCAAAATCCTTGTACATTCCATATTTTTTGTCCTCAATGACCACCCCCATGGCACCCAGGGAAGTGGTAACCGGAGTAACGGCCAGCAGTCCCGACATGATCCAGCTGTCCATCAAAAACCGTGCGCCCGGCAGATCTCCCAGGTCTTTCACCATGATATCCCCCAGGAACAGGACATACAGCCCGATGATAATCAAAACGCCAAGAAGGGAGAAAAACACGCTGCCCCTGTCCCGGAAAAAAATCAGCAAATTGCGCTTGACCAGATATTTCATTCCCGTATCTCCTTTCCGGTAATCTGAATAAATGCATCATCCAGGTTCCCTTCCACCACCTGAAATCCCTGTATCCTGTCCCTGCATTGATCCAGCAGGGGCAATGCCTGCATGGTGGACTCCAGCCGGATGAAAACCGTATCCCCACGTACCTCACAGGGCAAATCGAAAGGCTTTAGAATATCCAGGACAGGACCCGCATCCTTCGCATGCAGGATCAGCCGATCCATGCTGTATTGTTCTTTCAACTGAGCGGGAGTCCCTTTGGCGACGATTTCCCCCTTGTCGATCACAACAACATAATCGGCTTTCTCCGCCTCTTCCATATAGTGCGTCGTAAGGAAGATGGTCATATTCTTTTCTTCCCGCAACTGTGCAATGGCATTCCATACACTCTGCCGCGTCTGCGGATCCAAACCCGTTGTAGGCTCATCCAGTATCAGAATCTTTGGGGCATGTACCAATGCCCGTGCAATATCGGCTCTTCTTTTCTGACCTCCTGACAATTTGCCGTAGAAACGATCCAGATATCCGGTCACCCCGGCACTTTCCGCCGCATCGTCCACCGCGGCCGCCAGGTCTTCTTTTTGATACCCATAGAAGCTCCCGCGAATCATCAGGTTTTCCCTTACCGTCAGCAGATCATCCAATATATGGTCCTGAAAGACCGTTCCGACAAGGGCACGGATCCTGTCGTCCTCCCGCCCCAGAGCATATCCGTCCAGGAATACTTCCCCCTCATCCGGCTGCAATAACGTTCCGATGATATTGATTGTGGTGGACTTTCCTGCCCCGTTGGGCCCTAAAAAGGCAAAAAATGAACCTTTTTCCACATAAAAGTTGATTCCCTTAATGGCCTGAACCGCCCCATAGGATTTCTTCAGGCCGGATATTTCAATGATCCTGTCCGCGTCATGATTCATGTCATGATTCCTTTCCCGCTTTTTATTGGGCTGCTTTGCTTATCTGGCTGCCTTTGCTTATTGGGCCGCCTTGATTTCATCCCAGATACGGTTATAGGTACTGATGATATCACTTAAGTCCTCAAATACCTCGCTGTCTTTCAGGGACTGATTATCAGGATAAGCCGTCGCATCGCTTTTTGTCTCTTCGTCCAGTTTCTCAAAGGCACCGGTGTTGGGCGTGGAGTAGCCGATATATTCCGTATTCCGGAGGGCAATATCCGGATCGTTCATATAATTGATGAAAGCCTCGGCTTCCTTCCTGTTTTTACTGGACTTTGGGATACACATGGCGTCGTACCACAAATTGGTGCCTTCCTTCGGAACCGCATAGGCCAGATGCGGATTCTCCTTCATCGTATAAACGGCATCCCCGGACCAGACCACCGCCATCGCTGCTTCTCCGGATATCATCTTGTCCTTGACCTCATCACCCAGATAGGACAGGACCAGGGGCTTCTGCCGGATCAACTCCTTCTGAGCTGCCTTCAGTTCCATTTTGTCCCTTGTGTTCAGGGAGTATCCAAGCTTTTTCAGGGCAACCGCTATGGAATCCCGCTGACTGTCCAGCATAAAGATATTCTTTTTATATTTCCTGTCCCAGAGAATGTCCCAGCTGTCCACCGGTTCCTTTACCATGGTCGTGTTGTAAAGGATTCCCACCGTTCCCCACATATAAGGAACGGAATACTCATTATCCGGGTCATACGCCAGATCTTTATATTCCTCTCCGATATATTTGTAATTCGGAATCTTTTTCAGATCAATCTTCTGAAGCATACCTTCCCGGATCAGCCGGGCCACCATATAATCGGAGGGGAAAATGACGTCATAGTGAATCCCTCCGGCCTTCAGCTTTACATACATGTCCTCGTTGGTGGCAAAGGTCTCATAGGTGACATGAATTCCGTATTTCTTCTCAAAATCCTTTGTTACGGACTCATCGATATAGTCCCCCCAGTTATAGACGGTAATGGACTTCCTGCTGCCCTTCCCGCCCGAACCGCCGGCACATCCGGCAAAGCTAGATATCATGACCAGTGTCAGTAAGATAAGAACCATTTTCCTTGTTTTTCCCAATCTTATTCCTCCTTTCCGGATTTTCCCTGGATGTCAGCCAGTTGACCAGAAGCAAAAGCAGCAGCACACTGGAAAACATCAAAGTGGACAATGCATTGATTTTGGGGCTGATCCCCCGTCTTGCCATGGAATAGATCAAAATGGACAGGTTGGAAACTCCGCTGCCTGTCGTGAAAAAACTGATGACGAAATCATCCAGGGAGAGGGTAAACGCCAGCAGGAAACCCGCCACCACTCCCGGCATGATCTCCGGCAGAATCACCTTTCGGAGAGCCACCACAGGTGTAGCTCCCAGATCCTGTGCTGCCTCATACAGGTGCCGGTTCATCTGCTTCAGCTTCGGCAATATGGACAGGATCACATAGGGGATGTTGAAGGTAATATGGGACAGCAACATGGTCACAAATCCCAGAGGCATTCTGGTGAAAATATACAGTGCCATAAGGGAGATACCGGTCACAATATCCGGATTCAGCACGGGAAGATAATTCAGATTCAGCAGAATCTCCTGCGGTGCCTTTCTCATGCTGAATATCCCGATGGAAGCTGCCAGTCCGATCAATGTGGCAATGGCAGAGGACAATACTGCGATCAGAATCGTATACTTCAGGGCAGACAGTATCTGCTGATCCTGAAACAGTTCCACATACCATTTTAAGGTGAAGCCTCCCCAATGCGCCCTGGACTTTGAGGCATTGAACGAGAACAGAATCAATACCAGAATCGGCACATAAAGGAATGCAAAGATCAGACTCACATAGAATTTCTTCAAAAAGCGGCTCACCACAGCACACCTCCTTCGCTCTCCTGCTCATGCCGCTGCATAATCCCCATACTCAAAAGGATGAGCAACATCATGATAACCGACAAGGCGGATCCAAAGCCCCAATCCCCGGAAGACAGGAACTGCTGCTCAATTAAATTGCCGATCAGCATGAACTGTCCGCCTCCCAGCAGCCTGGAAATAACAAAAGTGGTCACTGCCGGCATGAAGACCATGGTAATCCCGGAAACCACGCCCGGCAGACTCAACGGCAGGATAATCCGCCGGAATACGGTAAAGGCATCCCCGCCCAGATCCTGAGCCGCCTCAATCATACTGCCATCCAGTTTGGACAGAACCGAATAAATGGGCAGGATCATAAATGGAAGAAAATTATAGACCATCCCCAGAACAACTGCGCCATCTGTGTAGAGAATATGGAGAGGCGGCAGATGAAGCCGGGTCAGCAGGAAATTGATGACCCCGTTGCGCTCCAGCAGAGTCATCCAGGAATAGGTCCGCAGCAGAAAATTCATCCACATGGGAAGCACAATCAAAAGATACAGGATCTTCTTTTTGCTGTATTCCTTTCCGGACAGAATCCAGGCAACAGGATAGCCAAGCAAAAGACAGACCCCTGTGCTGATCAGCGCCAGTACAACAGAGCGGATCAGCACTTTGATATAAATGGGATCCAGACAGCGGCGAAAATTTTCCATGGTGAACCGGATGCCGGCTCCCGATTGAACCGTCACACTGTAGAACACGACCAGTGCCAGGGGAACAACGATAAACAGGATCATCCATACAATGTACGGATATGCCATCCAACGCTGCTTCATGCCGTTCGCCCCCTTTTCATGATATGGATATCATTCGGATGAATGTCCAGTCCCACTTCCTTGCCGACTCCGGCCATCAGGGTACTGTGAACCATCCAGGTGATTCCTTTGCTTTCTATCATCATTTCATAATGAACTCCCTTGAACGTGACAGACAATACCTTTCCCCCGAGCATTCCGCAGTTGGCGGGAACCACCCTGATATCCTCCGGACGAATGACGACTTCCACGTTTTCGTCTCTGGCAAAGCCCTGATCCACGCATTTGAATTTCCGGCCCATAAAAGTGACCAAGAAATCCTCATTCATTACCCCATCCAGTATGTTGCTCTCTCCGATAAAGTCCGCGACAAAGGCATTCTTCGGCTCATTGTAAACGTCTTCCGGAGTGCCAATCTGCTGGATCACCCCGTTGTTCATAACCACAATGGTATCGGACATCGTCAGGGCTTCCTCCTGGTCATGGGTAACATACACAAAGGTAATCCCCAGGGACTGCTGCATGTCCTTCAACTCCAGCTGCATTTCCTTTCTCAGCTTCAGATCCAGCGCACCCAGAGGCTCATCAAGAAGCAGCACCTGCGGCTCGTTTACCAGGGCCCGGGCAATTGCCACCCTCTGCTGCTGGCCGCCGCTGAGAGAATCAACGGAACGTCTCCCGTAGCCTTCCAGATTCACCAGCCGGAGCATACGCTCCACCTTTTTCCCAATTTGCTTTTTATCCATCTTCTGAATACGGAGACCAAAAGCAATGTTCTCAAATACGTTCATATGCGGAAAAAGAGCGTATTTCTGAAAAACAGTGTTCACCTTTCTTTTATAGGCGGGCAGATCATTGATGTTCGCCCCTTCAAACAACAAATCGCCGCTGTCCGCATCCTCAAACCCGCCGATAATCCGCAGGGTTGTCGTCTTCCCACAGCCGCTGGGTCCCAGCAGGGTAACAAATTCATTTCTTCGTATGGACAGATTCATATCCACAAGAGCAGGCGTATCCCCAAAGGACTTTGAAATATCCACCAGCTGCAGTATCACATCATTAGTCATTTCAGATTCCCCCATTTCCAAGAACAAATAGAAGTTGCATTTCTTCAGAAAGTCGGCGGCGTGGAAATCCACAAAAGCTGGGACTTTCCCCTGGCAGCGTTGGTGATAAAATGACTCATGGAAGGCTTGAACGAAAAGCTCTCACCCTTGCGCACCCGATAGCTTAGCTTTCCCAGATGAAGAATTACCGACCCGGAAAGCACATAGCCAAATTCTTCCCCGTCATGGGGACCGTCTATTTTGGAAGAACCGCCCGGCAGCAGCTCCATAATAATGGGCTCCATGCTGTTCTTCTGCGCATTGGGTATGATCCAGTGAATGATATGGCTCAGTTCCCCGTTCTCCAGGCTGAAGACATCCTCCTTCTTGAACACAATTTTTTCATCGATCTGTTCATTGAAGAAGTCCCGGATATTGGTCCCCAGGCTTTCCAGAATATCCATCAGCGTCGCAATGGACGGAGAGGTCTGCTCCCTTTCCACCTGTGAAATGAAGCCCTTGGACAGCTCACACCGATCTGCCAGTTCCTGCTGGGTCAATCCGTTCCGGATCCGAAGCTCTTTGATTTTCTGACCAATTTTCATAATCATCCCGTCCATCCAGTCTCTTAACACTAAACTTAATGTTTACAAACGCTAAACAAGCAACGTATATAGTAATAACATAAACGAAACGGAAAGTCAACTTGATTTCATGCATAGCTTTTGATACGATATTTGAGAACCCAATCAATGAAAACGACTTCCCTGCGGCGGAATAAATGGAATTTCCTGCAGCAGGATGCACCTGAAATCAACGGGCAGAATGAAGAGGAGTTACAGAGTTATTTATGATACCAAAAGATTACCCAACGGTCAGCTATCCGGAAGTTCCCTTGAACAGGGAGATCGAAATTAACAGCATCATTACCTTGTTCTATTTTGAATATGCCAAGGATTATGTATTCCATGGGGAAGCCCATAACTTCTGGGAGTTTTTGTATGTTGACAAGGGAAAGGCAGAGGTCATGGCTGACGCAGAAGGTTATGAGCTGGAGCAGGGAGAGATGATTTTCCACAAACCCAACGAATTCCACAGCATATGGGCAGATGGAAAAACGGCACCCAACCTGATTGTCGTTTCCTTTATCTGCAGGAGCCCGGCAATGAAATTCTTTGAAAACAAGATTCTGAAAGTGGACCAGGAGGGAAAGGATCTCCTGGCCAAAATCATCCGGGAACGGTCCGATTGCTTTTCCGATCCATTGGACAAAAGAGTCCATGCCGATCGGATCCGGCCGGACAGGCCCTTTGCCTCCCAACAGCTCATATCCCTGTATCTGGAGATGCTGCTCATCACTCTGATCCGAAACAATACTGCCATTGAGAACAGTGCCCGGGTATCCTCTTCCACCCGACACCGGGTGGAAGAGGATCTTGTGAATCGGATCATCGCGTATATGAACGAAAATCTTGATAAAAACCTTTCCATTGATGATTTCTGCAGGAAATTTTGCCTGGGGCGCACCCGGATCAAGGATTTGTTCAAGGAAAAAGTGGGCATCAGTATCATCCAGCACTACCGGTATTTAAAAATCGAACGGGCAAAGCAGCTCATCCGGGAAGAACGATATAATTTTACGGAAGTTTCCGAGATGCTCGGTTTCAGCACCATCCACTACTTTTCCAACGTATTTAAAAAGACCACCGGGATGACTCCTTCGGAATATATATGTTCCGTAAAATCCAAGGTCTGATCTTCAGGCGTGACTTTTCCGTCGGCTGTTTGTGCCGTCTGGTGGTTCATCCCCTGGGTATTCCTGCCCCGCCGTTGGTATCGGGCCATCCGCCGGCCTTTCCTTTTCCTCCATGCATTCCTTCCGGTTGCATCCGTTCAATCCGGGAGCTCAATGAAAAAGGCGGATCCCTTTCTCCTTTGGCTCTCCACATCAATGTTCCCGCCGAACAGATCCACAATGCGCTTTACAAGTGCCAGGCCAAGACCATTGCCCTCCGATGCACGGGTGGTATCCCCCTGATAGAATTTGTCAAAAATACGCTCCCGTGTGGACGGATCCATGCCGATTCCCTCGTCCCGGACCGTTGCCTTGATGCTGGTCCCGGTATGATACAGCCGGATGATGATCCTGCCGCCGGGATGGGAGAATTTAATGGCATTTTCCATCAGATTCAGCCAGACCTGCTGCAGCATTTCCTCATTGCCATAAAACATGATGTCATTGAGATGAAGGTCGAACCGGATATTTTTTCCGCTCCATTCCGGTTCCAGCAGCAAAATAACACGCCGTATCTGCTCATCCAGTGCAAAGAGGTTGCTTTCGGACAGGATATCCTGATTTTCCAGTTTGGACAGTTTCAAGATATTGGATGTCAGCCTGGAAAGACGTTCGGTTTCCTCCCGGATAATCCCCGCATACTCCTGCCTTTCCCCATCGGTCAGCTCTCCGGATTGAATCAATTCTGCAAAACCCCGGATGGAGGAAATAGGGGTTTTGAATTCGTGGGAAACATTTCCAATAAAATCCTTCTGCAGCATCTCCATGCTTTTTAATTCTAACGTCATTTTATTGAATCCATCCGCCAGCTCCCCGATTTCATCATCGGAACATTTCTTTACCTTGACGTCAAAATTGCCTTTTGCCACTTCCCCGGTTGCATCATGAAGCGCATGTATACCGCGCAGTGCATGCTTGCTTCCCATGATGATCATAATCGTTCCGATCAGAACGCTGAACAGCAAAGTCAGTCCCTTTCGCAGCTCTGTCCGGAAATAAATGCTGCTGTGTCCCCGCATGCTGATTTCTATTAGATTATCTTCAAGATAAAACAGCGTCTTGCCGGACAGGATGTAATCTTCCCACAGAAATACAGTTTCCTTCCTGTCCAGGGCTTGCTTCTGCCGCTCCGTCAGCTTCAATCCGCCGGTCCCGTTCCTTTTTCTTACCCGATGATAAGGATTGCCGGATAACCGGATCAGCTCATCCATGGACAAGTCCGTCTTCTGATGCAGCTGCTGCATAACCTCCGCAATCTGTACCTGTCCCTCCCGGATGTCTCTCTGTACAGAGCGGTTGGTGATCAGAACCGAAGCCACATAGGAACTAAAAGAAGCGGAAGCCATGATAAAAAGAAACAAAAGGGACAGTTTGACTCTCAGATTCATCCCTTTCCGGCTCATACCTTTTTCTCCGCCTTGTAACCAAGCCCTCTTACGGTGACAATATCGAACTCCGGCCAGGGCCCAAAATGTTCCCTCAGCCTTTTGATATGAACGTCCACGGTGCGTTCATCCGCTTCCGAATCCACTCCCCAGATTTCGTCCATCAGCTGACGTCGGGTAAAAATCTGCTTTGGATAGGAAAGCAGCTTGAACAGCAAATAAAATTCCTTGGGAGGAAGGACGATGCTCTCACCATTCCGGGAAACGATCAGTGTATCATAATCCAGCTCCACATCTCCAATGACCAGTTTATGCTCATTCGAAACCTGGGCACGGCGCAGCAGCGCTCCTACCCGCAGAATCATTTCATTCAGATCGATGGGCTTTACCATGTAATCATCCGCTCCGGACAGAAAACTTCTTTGCTTGTCTTCAAAACTGTCCTTAACCGTCACCATCAAAATGGGCAGATTGTAATCTGCCTTGCGCAGTTCTTCCGTCAACCGGAATCCATCCATATTCGGCATCATGATATCGGAAACAACCAGGTCAATGTGCTCGTGACTCAGAAGGAACAATGCCTCTTCCCCATCCTCGGCCCGAAAAACATGATAGCCGTTCTGCTTCAGCACAGCACAAATCAGTTTGTTCAGATTTCTGTCATCTTCCACAACCAATATATTGAACACGGTACTCTCCTGACTCCCTTATCCTTGTCTTTCACCCCATACCATACTCCGGAATCCCTTTTCCAACCGGATGATCTATATGATCTATACTCGGATAAAAGGCAATCGTCTTCTCTCTTTCATTATACCATATCAAACAGATGCGTCCGAAGCTTCAGCTTCTCACGGCTTTTTCCCCGTCCGGTTCTCCTCCTGGTGATCCGGCCCGGTATCGGCTTTTCCGTATTCCGCATGATCGGAAGAGGATGAAGAAGTGCGGGTATTCCGCAGCCTTGTATACACCCAGTATACAACAAAGGAAGCAATGGACAGCGTAACCGACAGGATACAGGAAAACAAAAACTCCGGGGAATGGGGGTTGGTTATGGTGATTCCCACCATGGTAATGGAAATCAAACCGGGCAGCATTCCGACAGCTGTTCCGGTAATATACTTTTTGAAATCCACCTTGCAAGCCCCCATAAACATGCTGACGGCATCACAAGGAAGGAAGCCGATCACCCGTACAATAAAGGAAAAGAACCACTCGTTTCCCCTTTTTAAATTGTCCAGCACCTGCATTTTCGGAAACCTCTTCAATATCTTTTCCATCACTCCCCCGCCGGAGTATCGGCCAATCCAATAGGGCAATGTCGTGCAGGTTATCATGCCCAGCACATTGATCAGGAAAGCACGAACCGGCTTGAAAATCAGCCCGGAAGAGATATAGAGCAGGGGAATCGGTATCACAAACACCATGGACTTGAAGGCATAGAGGGCAATCATAAACAAGGCCGCCAGCCATTCGTTCTTCGGCGCATAGTTCACCAGCTCCTTCGGAGAGATCGGATCATCGTGCAAAAAGGCAAAAGGGCCGGTCAACAGAAGTACCAGTATCAAACCGCATATCCACGGAATGGTACGAAAGACTCTTGCACGAATCCGTTTCCCTTTCTCCTGTTCCAACCTCTCGCGATCTTCATCACCCATCTTTGCTATCACCTCTGCCTTGCAATTGCAGTGCCTTTTACTGCATGAAACGGCTTGCCTCATTGATACCGAAGCCAGACCAGCATTTCCCCCGGTTCCCGATTGCCCCACAGAAAATAAGGCACAGCCTTGATTCCAATATGTTTCTCGCTTCGGGACAAAGGGCGGTACAATTCCTCTTCCTTCCATGAGGATTCATTGGTTCGGTACCCCTCTGCCCGGATAGCCACAGCCTTCCCCGGAAGCCCCGGATCCCGGAAAGCCTCCAGATGGGCATCCGAAGGTATGGAAATGGAAGAAAGATTCTTGCCATTGTCTGTCTCCTCCAGGCAATATACCAGCGGACCTCTCTGAATCGCCGCCCTGCCTGCATCGGCACGCACCATGGGATGTGCCTGAATCAGCTGCGGATCCATCTCCATGCAGAATTCCACAAGGTCCCCATCCGTCCATATCCGGTCAAGACGGACAAAGCCCTTCTGCCGCCGGGAACCGATGGAACATTCCTCACCGTTGACCTTCAGGTCTGCTTTGGGACACCAGCCCGGCAGCCGCAAAGCCAGGGTAAATCGCTTTTCGGATACTCCCTTGACCTGAATCGTTACCTTGCCATCCCAGGGATAATCCGTTGTCTGCACCAGGATAACGGGGACGTCTCCGATTTTCGCCTGAAATTCCCCGCCGATATAGAGACGAACCGTGATCGTATCCTCCTCCACATCGTACACATATCCTCCCAGGGAAGAAAGCAGGCGGGCAATATTGGGCGGGCAGCAGGCACAGCCGTACCATTTTTGGCGGACTGGCAGGATATGTCGTTTTCCAGGATCTTTTTCGCTGGCCTCCGGCCAAACCTCCAGCGGATTGACATAGAAAAACCGTTTCCCGTCCCGCGAAATCCCGCTGAGGATGGAATTATAAAGAGCCCGCTCCATGACATCCGCGTACTTCCCGTCTTTGTCCAGGGCCAGCATCCGATGGGAAAAGAAAAACAGGCCAATGGAGGCACAGGTCTCCTGATATGCCGTATCGTTGGGCAGATCATAGTCCAGGGTAAACGCTTCCCCCTGAGCGGTGGAGCCAATCCCTCCCGTAATGTACATCTGCCGGAAGGCGATATTGTTCCACAAAATCCTGCAGGCTTCCTTCAACTCCCTGTCTCCGGTCTCCAGAGCCACATCGGCCATGCCGGAATACAGATACACCGCACGGACGGCGTGACCTGTTGCCTTCTTCTGCTCCCGGACCGGGATGCGGTATTGGTTATAATCCGCAGTGTCGGAAGGCCTGCGCCCTTTCGGGGACCAGAGATTGCTCTCCCTTTTCTCGGCTTCAAGGTCAAAATAATAGGGACGCTTTCCTCTTTCATTGATGAAAAAGGCAGCCAGATCCAGATACCGCTTCACTCCGGTGACATGATACAGCTTGACCAGAGCCAGCTCAATCTCCTCATGACCCGGGTAACCTTTCAGCTTGCCGGGCTCCGGGCCGAAAACTGAATCAATATGATCCGCAAACCGGCACATGCACTCCAGAAATTTTCTTTTCCCCGTCGCCTGATAATATGCCACAGCAGCTTCCATCATATGCCCGGCGCAATAAAGTTCATGACATTCCCAAAGATTGGTCCATCTTTTGCCCGGCTCCTTCCGGATAAAATACGTATTCACATAACCATCCGGCAGCTGCGCCCTGCTGATCAGATCGATCACTTCATCAGCAGTTGCCTCCAGTTTTTCATCCGGGTAGATGGCCAGACTGTATCCCACCGCTTCCAGCCATTTTGCCAGATCGCTGTCCTGAAAGACAAGTCCCTCGTATTCCCCCTGCTCCAAACCTGCCGCAATCCGGAAATTGCGTATGGCATGACTGGGCGGAGCGTCCGGAACCCGATCATTCAGCGCCTCCCATTGATAGGGAAGAATGGTCTCCCTCACCAGATCCGTATACGGAGACCAGAATTCATCCTCTATCCTGACATCCTTCCAGGGCAGCAGATGCCCTTTCGCTTGATTCAAATCCAACCCCTCCCGGTTTTTTTGTGGCAATATGTACAGCAATGCACAATTGTGCCAAAAAAATTTTATCATTTATGTTCTTCAAAGTAAAGAAAAAAAGGCCGGTTGCACCAGCCTTTCAAAATTGCCGCCTTTTTATCGACATCAAATCCTTTTTTACTTTTCACCAGCGCCGTTATCCTTTAAACCCGTATCGCTTCGCTGCATCTTTGTACACCTTCATATAATGATCCAGACGCATGTTGTCAAATCCCTTTACATAATCGTCCCATTCGTCAAAGGATTTTTTGCCTGTCACAAAAAGAGCCCGGTTTTCATTGATGTAAGTACTGAGATCCGTGGCGATGGAAGCCATATCGTCCGTATCCTTGTCTTCCCATACAAAGCCCGGCCATATGGTTTTGGGACGATATTCATACAGTTTATCCGCACTGGCCTTTGTAATTGGCTGCATCTCGCCGCCTTTGAAGTACTTGTCACCGGCGATGGAAGGATTGGCTCCGCCTGCCCAGGGAACATAGGCACCCAGGACCTGCTCAAACATGATCCCATCCGGATTTTTCATGACATAATCCGTATACTCGTAATTCCCGTTGTCATCCACATAATAGGTTTTGTCCTTTACCCCCATGAAATACTCCCGCATTCCATCATCGCTGTACCAATAGTCTTCCCAGCGCATCGTTGCCTCAGGATTCGGATTCTTTTTCGTAATGACAAAATGACCGAAACCGGACAGTGCCGGACCGGAGTTATTCCACAACAGATTCCCGTTGGGGCCTTTCAGAGGCGCCTCCAAACCCACACTCTTTTCACTGTATTTGGTACCGATGACGGAATGATTGACGAAAGCGTAACAGAGAGCTCTCCCTTCCTCTCCTTTGGCGATCAGCTTGGGCATATCCATGGTGAATATTTCCTGATCCAGCAGGTGCTCCTGATAAAGCATATGCATGAACTGAAGCAGCTGTTTGTATCCTTCGGACGTGGGGATAAATCGCAGCTCGCTGGTGTCCGGATCCACATCTACATTTCCATGTGCACTTCCGCGTGTGCCCAAACCAAACGAGCCTTTCAATATCCCTTCCAGTCCGCCATAATCGGAACAGGTCAACGGCACTTCATCCGCTTTTCCATTTTCGTTATAGTCCAGATCTTTAAAAGCTTTCAATACATCAACAAACGCATCCAAAGTCGTCGGTACTTCCTTATTCACCTTCCGGAGAGCCTCCGAATTGAAAAACAACTTGGGACCGCTGGTAATCGCCGGGGCGCCAAGAATATATCCAAGGGAATAGATTTTCCCGTCCGGCATAGTCAGTCCTTTCTCCACATCCGGCCACTTCTTGAAGGCTGCCCTGACATTCGGTGCATATTGATCGATCAGATCAGACAAAGGCAAAATCAGTCCCTGTTTGGAATACTTGGAAATATCCGTTGCCGGAAACTGCATTTTGAAAAAGGCATCCGGAAGTTCCTCAGCGGAAGCCATCATGATGTTCCGCCGCTCCGCCACAAATTCCTGCGGAATACAGACCCAGTCCACATCGATATTGGACTTCTTTTCATAATCCTTTAGAATGACCATATCATTGAAATCTTTCTGAACCGGCGTCTGCATGGTGACAATTTTCAGCTTGAGCGTTTTGTCCACTATCGGGAAACCATCCGGGTTCACTTTTACTGCGGCTTTGCTTTTCCCTCCTGTTTGTTTCCCGCAGCCTGCCAATGCAATGCATAAAAGAACGGCCAGCAGAAGAAAAACAATACCTTTCTTTCCTTTGCGCAGGAATCCTTTCATTTTTCCAACCTCCCAATCATTGTAAACTTTACCGGCAGAACAAAAATCAATTGGCATCAACCTTTTAATGCTCCGATCATCACTCCCTTCACAAAGAACTTTTGTACAAAGGGATAAAGAATCAGCATTGGCACGCTGGAGACAACAATGACACTGTATTTTATGGTCTCTGCCCGCATGGCCTGCCGCGCCATTTCCTCCGCCGAGGAATCCATCATATTCTGCGCCTGATTCATTACCAGCACTTCCCTGAGGAAAAGCTGAAGCGGATATTTGCTTCGATCATTGATATACATCATGGCACTGAAATAGGAATTCCAGTATCCTACGGCATAATAAAGGGAAAGAACAGCCAGAACCGGCCCGGAAAGGGGAAGCACCACCTTAAAAAGAATCCCCGTATTGGAGCATCCGTCCATATAGGCGGCTTCCTGCAGTTCATAAGGCACGGAATTTTCAAAATAGGTCCGCATAATGATCAGATTATAAGTGGAGACGGCACTGGGCAGAATCAGGGAAGCCCAGGAGTTCAGCAGGCCCAGGGATTGTACCACCAGAAACAGGGGGATGATCCCTCCGCCGAAAAACATGGTAAAGGAAAACAGCTTCATCAGCACGTTACGGCCATAAAAATCCTTTCGTGACAACGGATAGGCACCGCAGACCGTCAGGATCATATTCAACAATGTCCCGGTAAGTGTAATAATCAAGGTATTCCGATACCCGATCATGATATCCTGGTTTTTAAATACTTCACGATAGGAATCCAGGTTGAATCCCACCGGCAGGAAATATAATTTTCCGGCAGTTACCATCTTCGGATCCGAAAACGAGGCACTGAGAGTATAAATCAGGGGAAACAATACAATTAACAGAATCATGCTCAAAATGGTACCATTCACCATATTGAAAATAAGATCGTTGCGGGAATGAATTCCTGCTCTCTTTGTCATACCCAGGACTCCTTTCTCACCGTTACCATAAGCTGGTGGAGCTGATTCTGCGGGATATGGTATTTACGGTGACCAGCAGCATAAAGTTGATAATGGAATTAAAGAAACCTATCGCCGTTGCATAGGAGTACTGCGCTCCCTGAATTCCCAGCCGATAGGAGTAAGTGGAAATAATATCTGATTTGCTCAGGTTGAGGTCATTCTGCATCAGGAAAGCTTTTTCAAAACCAATATTCATCAAACCACCAACATTCAATATCAGAACAATCACAATAGTGGGCAGAATGGCCGGCATGTTGATATGCCAGATGCGCTGCATTCTTCCGGCACCATCTATTTTTGCTGACTCATGCAGCTGCGGATCCACCCCTGACAATGATGCAATAAATATGATGGAATCCCATCCCATGTTCTGCCATACACCGGACGCCACATATAAGGTATGGAACCAGGAAGCCTCCTCCATGAAATTCATCCTGGAACCGCCCAATTTTGCAATCATCATGTTTATGATCCCATACTCCGGATGAACAAAGTTTTTCAACATACCGACAATCACCACAGTGGACAGAAAATGAGGCACATAGGTAACATTCTGAACGAGCTTTTTCCTTCTGCTGTTTTTCATTTCGTTGATCAACAAAGCCAAAATAACCGGAATTGGAAACCCAAACAGCAGCTGCAATACACTGATACTCAATGTGTTGGAAATCAGCCGTAAAAAATAGGGAGAGCCGAAAAAGCGTTCAAAATGTTTCAGCCCGACCCAGGGGCTTCCGAAAATTCCATCTATGGCGACATAATCCTTGAACGCCAGCTGCAGACCATACATGGGCCTGTAACAAAAAATAATGTAGAATACAAGAACAGGCAGGATCAGCAGATACAGATCCAGATTGCGTATGATTTTTTTGGACCGGAGAAAATGCATCACTTTTTCTTTCCGACTGGTCCTTTGCGTCGGCTTAGGTGTAAGAGCACCGGACGACATACAACCCCTCCTTCTGAATGAAAGCATACTTTCGGAAACTCTGAAAGCTTCTTTGTTTGTCCTGGCCAGTGAAGTTTTCAACCACCATTGAGCTATATCCACTATAGTGGCAAGCCATTTGCCGGGCAATCGTTGTTTTCAATTTTGAACCGTCATTTTGGATATAGAGCCGTCATTCTCCATGCAGATATACTTTATCTGTATGGAAATCCTTATTCACACAAACATTACATCAGACCTTTGAGACGGAAGCCTTGCCCGATCGAAACTGGGTGGGAGTCCATCCGGTTTGTTTCTTGAACTTCTTGGTAAAATGATTGATATCTCCGTACCCACAGCAATGTACAATATCTTTGAGCGGCGCACTTCCCTCCAGAAGCATCTTTTTGGCATGCTCCATCCGCACCTTATCCAGCATTTGAAAGACGGTATCCTTGCCTGCCTTCCTCATATATTTATTCAGATAGGAAGTTGATACATGGAAATAGTCTGCTATACCCTGCACACTCAAATTTCTGTCCGCAAAATTTTCTTCGATATAGGACGCAACCTCTCTCAGCAGCTGACTCGATTGGTCTTCTTTCATTTTCCAAATGTGACAGCAAAGTCTGCCGGCATAGAAAAGATAGCAGTCCATCATGCTTCGCCGGTCCGAATAGACATGGTACACGGCATTGTTCATTTCCTCGTCGTAGAAATTTACGGAAGAAGCGATCAAAATCAGGTGGGAGATCAGATCCGAATAAATCAGAATATGGTGGATATGATCTTCTGTACTTTGAAAGATTGCCTGAAGCAATGATTCCACTTCCTCCATCCTGCATTGCTGTATTGCCTGAGTCAGTTTGGGCTTTTCCATATCCACGTAATCCAACAGATCAATGATCCTTTGAATATGGGGATCATAATGCATGGCAGGACGGTTTTCCCCACTTTCTGTTTCTGCCAGCGCAGACAATGCCTGAAGGAAGGACTGGCGAATCCGATGCGCACTCTTTACCGGTTTTCCAATTCCGATCCGGCAGGAAGAATCCAATTGCCTGACCTTTTCACAAAACTGTCCTTCTGCATGCACCAGTCCAGATTCGGTATCGGCATGAAACAGAACAATCAGGAGATCATACTCATTTTTACCGGAAAGATAGGCAACCGACCTGTTTCCGCTGTCTTCCCATTTATAGAACGGAACATATCTGTCTTTTACGGGTCCTCCTTTATCTGGCATGTTCGCAACAAGCACAGTAAATAATGTATAAGGAAACAGGATCCCTTCCCGTACATAACTGTCGTAATTGGTGGAATAAACGGATGTGGAACGAACCAGCGCATTGATCAGGCTGCTTTTTAAAAGGTTCCTGTCCGAAAGCAGTCTGCAATTTGTTTCCTGAAGCTTCTCCTGCATATCAGACAGATGATTTCGGATGACATCAAGATCTTCATATCCTGTGGAAACCCCGGTTCCGGCAGAGACAGGAACATCATTTGTCAGAAGCGCGATGGGGCGATAAGACATTTGTGTACATATATAGCTCAAAATCAAGCCAACAAGCAGAAAACCCATAAAAGAGGTGATCAAAACAGACCGCAGAGTGTGAAACTCCCTGTGGAAAAGAGAAGCTCTGGAAACAATACAATATTGAAAGCCGCTGACGGAGGAATTGCTGAACAATAGAATATATCTGCCGCTGAACCCCATGGATATCCCATCCCATGTTCTTTCTTCCGTGTAGTTTTTAAAATCCGGGACAGATGGCAAATCCGTATTGACATTGAGAGCCAGCTCCGAACCATGGGATGCATCCATAATATAAAAGCTTGCCTGCTGATTTCCGATAACTGCCTTCACAGGCTTTACAAAGGCATCCTTGCGAATGAGATAGACCAATTTACGTTGAAAAGAAAAGGGAGTCATATAGAAGGCTACATCCTTTCTCTCCGATTCCCGATAAATCGATATTGGAAGAATCCCATTCAGAACAGGAACTTCTGTAGTTCGGATTTGCCGGGTCAATTCCTTTGTGCTGACCGAAGACTGCGTATAGGTCCCGAAATATTTTTCTGCCTCAATGGTGCCGGAAGAACAATACGCCTTATTCTTTTCAAAATCATACAGGACAATGTCAACCAGATTGACATTGGCAGCCGTGCGACTGGCAAGTTCTGAGACAATTTTATAATCCCGGTATCCACCGCCTTCCGCAAGAGCCATCAAAACATCATAGTCCCTGCGAAGGCTTCGGGTGGTTGCTTCCATTCCGGCAATCTGATTGTCGATTTCATTTCTCAAAAGCTTCACACTCTGTAAATTTTTATCAATCGTTTTCTGCATGGAAGATTCGTAGAAAAAATTACAAATCATTATACCAATCATTGAAAGAATCGTAACCATCAATAACATATTGGCCCATAGCACGGAAGTATACTTTCGTCTACCAAAGAAAATCCGCATTTTTGCGCCCCCCATTTTTTAATTAAATTATACTGCATGGTTGCATGGAAAAGCTGTTATAATAAGATCAAACTTGTTGCAGGCGTTGAATGGGGTTCATGACAAGTGGATACATTATACAATAAAATATGTTTGGCTAATTATGTTCAGCCAAAAAGAGCAGACGAAAGGAAAGAGTACGCATACCTGAGCAAAGAGCCCACTGAGCTCCAGTCATGGACCGGACAAACTTTCACGGAGGCAGAAAACATGAAAACAAACGGCTTCTTATTCTTTTATCAAACTCCCATCGGCAGAATCGGCATTACCGAAAACGGAACCGTACTGACCCATGTCTTTTTTGAGGAGGATTTCATTCCCGATCCCGATCATTGGGAAAGAAGGGAAACGGATTTGCTTCGGATGGCCGCAACACAGCTGCAGGAATATTTCAGCGGCCGGCGAAAAGTCTTTGATGTTCCCCTGAGCCGGAAAGGTACACCCTTCCGGCAGAAGGTCCGGGGAGCCCTGCTGGAAATTCCATATGGCGAGACAAGAAGCTACAGGGAAATTGCACGCGCCATAGGCATGGAAAACGCATGCCGCGCCGTTGGTATGGCAAACAAAAGCAACCCGCTTCCCATCTTTATCCCCTGCCACCGTGTCATCGGGTCCAATGGCAAGCTGATTGGTTATGCAGGTGGACTGGACAAAAAGCAATTCCTTCTTGATCTTGAAAAACAATATGTGTGAAATCCTGCAGGATCCCAACCATTTGAATTGAAAAGCCACAGCCTGATCTGTACTTTTTCGACAGTTTGCAGCTCCTTTTTTCATCTCACCCGTTGAATTTACAATTTTTACACTCGATATTTACCATAAATATTCATTATATCAATAATTAACCTTCCGTAAATATACGAAAGTTCGTATAATAGAATCATTATGTCATCTGAACCTGTCAGCGCTTAATGATATATCCAGTGGCAGGGTCCATATCAAATGTTATAAAACGTCTGGATTGCCGATAAGAAAAACCTTCCGGCTCATCCAGCACTTGAAAGGTAGGAGTCAATATTGTTTCACAAAAGGCAGACTGTTCATGAGTTATATTTCTTCCCAAAGCAACTGAAGGTTCAGTTGGATTCTATCAGACAGTATCCATTGACCATTGTGGAAGCACCCTCCGGTTTTGGAAAAACAACTGCCATACAAAAATATCTGGAGAAAATCTCAGGACCCGCATCTTCTGTCTATTGGTATACCTGTTTAAACGAGCCGCCTTCCGGTATATGGAATGGTATCTGCAGCCTCTTTGCAAAAATAGATGGGAAAACCGCTGTAAACCTGAACAGGCTGAACCTTCCTGATGCAGATGCCCTGGCGGATTTATCCTCAATGATACGGGAAGTTCGCTGCCCGTCGGAAACTTTTCTGGTAATTGACAGCTTTCAGCTTATGAAAAGCCGGATTCCAGAGCAGATCCTTCATGCCTTTTCTGTTCATGGCAATGCCAATCTGCACATTATCTGCATCTTCCAACCGCTCCGGGACCGTCCGGAAGCCACCGTTTATCATGCCAATATCCACACCATTGACAGCAGACACCTCCTGTTCACCAGGGAAAGCACAGGCAGATACGCCCGTATGGCAGGTGCAGCACTCACGGACAGAAAGCTGGACAGTCTGTACAACCGTACGGAAGGCTGGATATCGGCGATCCGTCTGCAGCTGCAGCAGTATCAGGAAACCGGGACCTTTGCGCGCACTCAGGGACTGGACCAGCTGGTGGAAACAGCATTCTGGAACACTCTTGCCAATGAGGAAAAAGAATTCATCCTTGATGTCTCCGTACTGGATGAATTTACAACCAGGCAGGCCCAAAAGATGCTGAATCAAAAAACGCTGCCGGACAACATACAGCATTTACTTGACAGCAATGAGTTTATCCACTATTTCCCTGAAAAAGATCTCTACACCCTGCACCGTACCATACAGAATTATCTCCGGGGCCGCTTCTTTAACCAAAAATCGAAAGAGTATCAGACGCAGACGCTCCGCAGGGCAGCCAAAACCTGTTCTGCCATTGCCGACTATTACTCTGCCGCTTTGTTTTATTACCGGATATCGGATTACGATGCCGTTTTGAATCTGCCCCTGGATATGGAGTATCTGAGCAATCAAAGAGAAAGAAAAGTCCTGGATTTTATTGTTGATTTCGTTCTTGCCTGTCCGGAAGAAATCCTGTGCAGACATCCCCGGACGATTATGATATTTGCCCTCCAGTTATATATGGATGGGCGGTGCGCAAAGCAAAGGCATGCATCAAAAATGCATTTCCCTTTGTACGGAATTTGTTCTTGCGCAGATTGCCCTGCTCCGGGGAGACACGAAAAGCTATTGCTCGGCTACGGATCGGATACGGCAGTACCGATCTTCCGGCTCCGAACGCATCCTTCTCCGCATGGCGGAGCTTTGCCTTGCAGAGCTGTCCCTTACCCTGGGGGAGGACGACGGACTGGCAGACTGGCTATATGATCCGGAGAGCATAAAAAAGGTCCTTTACACTCCTGCAGTACCTTACGGCCTCATACTTTACAGTAAAATTTTGCTTCTCCGCAAACGTTATAACGAATTTCGCGGTCTTTCCGCACTGATCCTGGACATATCCAAAGAAATGCATTATCTCCTGCCGCAGGTATATCAGCTGATTTACCTGGCGATTGTCAAACATGCACAGGGACGGACAGAAGAAGCGCAAACCCGTCTGAACCAGGCACTTGCCATCGCCTTGCCGGACAAGGTGTATCTGCCCTTTGCGGTGCATGGCACCGCTCTTGGATCTCTTTTGGAAACCGCCAAACTGTCAGTATCCGATCATAAGGGGATTCGTAATATTATGTCACTCGCCCGGCGCCAGGAGGCAGGTATAAAGGCTGTGAGGAAAGCACTGCTTCCCGGAAAATCCCCTCTCACCCCACGGGAACGGGATATCGCCCTGCTTGCCAAAAAAAGGCTGACGGCCAGGGAAATCGCCAAACAACTTTTCATAACGGATTCCACCGTTCGAAGCACCTTGAAGTCGGTTTATAAAAAACTGGATATTCACTCCAAATCCGAACTGGCCCATATGGACCTGTAGTCGGCCTTTACCACAAAACGCCTTACCATAAAACACGGCCTCATGGTTGGATACCAGCTGCCGCATGGGAAAGCCCCCCATAATGGGGGTGTAAAAAAGGACAAACCATCGTATCATATAGGATAGAGGTGGTTTTTTCCCAGGGGAGGCAGGCAATGGCTATGGAACGGAACAGGTCAAACATCAGTGAGATCCCGCGGGTATGTACCATATATCGTTGGGCATCCCTCCTTGTTTCCACACTGATTTACCTTTTTGTCAGTCTGAATGACATCACTCCGCTTCGGGGAGCCATTGCCGCGGGAATGATCGCTGCAAGCGGCATTGGTACCCATCTGTATGGAAAAATCACCTCGTCCCATATGAATCATGCAAACTCATGGATCCTGGCCTCGGAATGCGTGGAGATCACGGCAAATGGTGTCCTGCTTTATCTTTCCGGAGGATTTTCCAGCCCTTATCTGTGGTATCTGATCAGTTCCATTGTCATGATCATGGCAACGGAATATTCGGATAAACGATGCGGGTTCGTTCTTTTTCCGGCTGTTTTCTGGTATCTGATCTGCGCCCGGTTTGGCAGTCAGCGGATGAATTTTCCCCCATCGGCATCCGGCCCGTTCCGCATCAATACGGCAATCGGCTTTCTGATGGTGATCTGCGGATTTTATATGCTGTTTCTTTCCATCCGGAAACTGAACCGGGCAAAAAAAGATCTGGAATGCCTGAATGACTCCCTGCGTCAGGAGACAGCCCGGAGCGGACAGGCCCTCCGTCATACAATGGAACTGTACGATACCTTTCAGCTGTTCGGCATTTCCGAACCGCAAAAGGTGATGGATGAAATGGCGGAGCTTTTGTGCCGCGTCCTGTCCCTGGAATGCTGCATGCTGTTAAAAACAAGCCTTCCGTTTCAGACAGAACACTCCGGCAGTTGCAACCTTTCCGAAGCGGAAGGGAAACAAATCCTTGAGTATATGGGCAAACGGAATCCGGCCTCTCTCCCGGAACAAAGTAAAAACCAAATTGAAATCGATGGAATCTCCTATACGCTGACCGGGATTCGGAATCAGAGCGGCATCGCGGGAGGATTGATTTACCGGAAGGAAAAAAATCCCCCGGAAGACGATATCGATCAAAAAGGCGCTTTCTATCTGCAACTGGCAGGAATCATTTTTCAAAATATGGACCTTCAGGCCATCGCCGGGGAAAGCATCATCGGAGAGGAGCAGAACCGCATTGCCAGTGAAATCCATGATACCGTAATTCAAAAGCTTTTTGCCATTGCATGCAATGTCCGGCTGCTCTCGGAACAGAATCCCATGCCTCCTCCTGAAAAGAGCAAATATCAGCTCCGGCAGGTTGAAAAATCCCTGAAATCCACCATGCGGGAGCTTCGGGAAGCCATATACAGTACCCACTGGGATTCCGGGGGAAAAGAATCTTTTTCCGAAAAACTGACAAAGTATCTGGATGAGATACAGGCGCTCAGCGGAGTACGGATCCAGGTCGAAATGGGCGCCGACCCCCAGCGACTGACCGTGACGCAAAAGACAACAATGTACCGGATCGTCTGTGAAGCAGTAAACAATGCAATACGCCATGGCAAGGCAAGCAGGATCCGGGTAACAATGCATCTTTCCGAAGAACAGTGCATTGTGGGGATCTCCGATAACGGTTCCGGATTTAAGCCCGGCAGCCAGCATTACGGTCAGGGACTGAAAAATATGTACCGAATGACAAGCTGTCTGAAGGGACAGCTGAAAATCAATTCAGGCGCCGGAAACGGGACGGTCATACAATGCCGTTTACCCATTGATTCGTCAACTGGTCAGAGCAACCAGACGAAGGAGGAAACTCGCTTTGATCTTAATACTGGAAGATCATCCACTCGTACAGCAGGGGCTCCGTTCCTTAATGCAGGCGTATAAAAGCGAAGAAGAAATTGTCTGTGCATCATCCATCGAAAACGCCATGGAGATTCTGAAGGCCCATACCGTCCACACGGCATTCGTGGACATCTATCTGGGAGCAGAAAATGGCCTGGATCTGCTCGCCTGGGTCAAAAAGCAGAAAATGAAAACCAACGTATTCATCATCACGTCATCCTCCCGGCAAAGTGACTTTGCAAAAGCCCGCGCCCTGGGAGCAGACGCATATGTTCTGAAAGATGCGTTTCTGGATGAAATTATATGCGGCCTGAAAGTGGTGGAAAAAGGAGGGCGATTCTATTCCACCGCCCTGATTGACAAAATGGGCAGCGGCCAGAAACAGAATTCCCTGATAGCCACCTGACAAAACGGGAGAAGGAAGTGTTCTCCCTTTTGGGTAGCGGCAAGAGCAATTCCCAGATCAGCAAGGAGTTGTTCATCTCAGAGGGAACAACGAAAAAACACATCAGCAATATTCTGTCAAAGCTGAATCTGACCAACCGTGTGGAAGCTGCCCTGCTTGCCGCCAAAACGACGTCAGAGCAAAAAAATATAATGGGATTGTGAGAAGGGAGAAAAACCTGTGAAACGGATATGCAGCAACAGAAGAACCAGACATGGCGTACAAATTATCCTGATCCTGCTCGCCCTTTACCTGTTGGGAGTGGGCACCGCATATTCCTCCTGGGCTGACAGGACTTCCGTAGATTTCAGAATGGCCACAGGTAAGCTGGGCCTGATTTTCCCTGATTCACCGGATCAGGCACCGGTGCAGGCCTGCATTACCGATGCACAGGGCAAAAATCCGGAGAAAATACCGGCATCGGAACTCCATTATGTATTGGACTACGACAAAAAATCCCTGCAGTTTTCCCTGGACCAGGTCCTGCTCACGGATGATTTCCGAAAGCATGGCAAAATGCTGATGTTCCAATACACCATCATTGGAGACGAAGCCAACACGATAAATGATTTCAAACGATCTTCTGCTGCTTTTAAAACGGAACCGGAAGAGCATCTGGTATTCACACCGAAAAGTTCCAGGGTAAGGGTATCCGGAAAGGAATATGAACTGCCGGAGGATGTATTCGATCAGCTGCCGCCGTTATCCTGGGAGGTATATCGCCAGACGGAAACGCAATCCGATAAAGGCCGTTCGGAAATAACAGTAATGGTATATCTGAAGCCCTCTCCGGATGTCACAGAGGGATCTTTCCTCCCGGAGGAATTCCCGCTCCATGCAGAAGAACTGCCGGCAGAGCTGATTTCGGATCTGACTGCAGCACAAACGGATCCCGAAAACGCTGCAGCCGCCCTGCCGGAAAAGATCGAGGCGGAAATCGATATTACCTATTCTTTCGAACTGCCTCTGTGGGTGGAACAAAAACACTGATGGGAGGAGAGAACAGCTTGAAGAGAAAAAGCAGGATTCCATGGATTGTTTCTGTCTCATTGGCGCTTTGGCTGCTTGGGATTGGGCAGGCTGCCTACGGATACTGGACAGACCGGCTGAACTCCAGCGGGACAGCAACCATGCGGCAGAAGGCCACAATATCCGTACAGAAACCGGCTGATCCAACGCCCGAACCGTCTGCCGGTCCAACACCGGACCCCGCAGGCAATCCATCACCCGAAAAAGAAGTCCGGCAGCTGCCGGATTCCATCCCGGACGGGGAGCAGCCATCGGCAAAACCGGCGGAAAATCCGGATCCCACACAAGACAGCAAACAGGAAGTTCCAAATATCCCGGATCAGGGGCTGGAAAAAAGGGGATCCGACATATCTCCGCAAAATACGGATTTGCCGCAGGGAATCCCTCTTCCCGACGCACTCCGGGACAGTTCTTCGGATAAGGGAAATGGAAATTCGTCTTACCCCAGTAAAACGCAGGAAAGGAAGTTGCCATGATCCTTTCACAAAAATACAGCCGTCCGGCTTTCCTTTTGACAGGCGCTGCCATTACGGCAACGCTTTTTTACAGAATACCGGCAATCAACTCCTGGCTGACAGAAATCTGTTTCTTTTGGCATCCCCTGTTCTGGTGCGGGCTTTCCGTTATCCTGTGGTATCTGCCCCGACCGCATCTGCCTGCCCCGCTTCGTTTCCGTGATCTGTTCCCCGGCCTTGCCATAAGCTGCATGGCCGTTTATACCTTTCTGCAGTTTCTGGCGGGGTTTTTGCTCAATGAAATTGCAGTAAGTCCATATGACCTTTCACCAAAGGGAATCCTGATCAATTTTGCGAATCTGCTCCCTCCCATCGCAGGCAGTGAGCTGCTGCGGGCATATTGCATCGGTGCATCCTGCCGCAGCTCCGGTCGTCCTGCATTCCGGATTGTCCTGGGGGCCTTTATCCTGGGAGCCATGGAGATACCATTTACAAATATCACCACCCTGCATGCCGGAGAGGACTGGTTTATCTTTCTGGCCGAAGATTTGCTGCCGCCCCTTGCTCAAAGCGGATTCCTGAGTCTTTTGACTTACTGCGGCGGTGTTTGGCCTGGCATTCTCTATCGGGGACTGATCAGTATATTTTTTCATGTGATTCCGTTCCTGCCCTCACTCCCATGGATCGGAAACAGTGTCCTGGGAATTGCCTTTCCGGTCCTCGCCTCCTTTTTTATCTGGGACCAATACGGGATTGCAACACACAGGGCAAAATGGGAAAAACCACAGTCCATCCTTTCAACCACAATCCTTATGACGGTCTGCATTGCACTGGCATGGTTTGTCGTCGGCGTTTTTCCGGTGTATCCTTCTGTCATTCTTACCGGAAGCATGGAACCGGAGATTTCTCCCGGAGATGTGGTACTGGTTGAAAAAATGAAAACAGAAAAGAATATCGACACTCTCTCAAAAAACGACATCATCCATTTCCGGCGGGGAGATATCACCATCACACATCGGATCACGCAGGTGCTTCATGACAAGGACGGCAATCTATCTTTCCGGACAAAGGGAGACAGCAATGATGATGAGGATACGGAGACCGTGGAACCAAATGATGTCAAAGGGATTGTAAACCATGCCATCCCGAAAATCGGAATGCCCGTACTGTGGCTGAAAGGCCATGAATCCACACCGGAAGGAGTAATTGACAATGAAACGCCCTGAAGCAAAAGCACTCAGGAAATCGGCCAGGATAACGATCCTTATTTTCGCATTTTTCTTCCTGGCATTATCCATCTACCAGATCTTCAAAGTCACCGGATCAAAGAAAAAGGTCCGCACGACACTTTACAACTGTTTGATCTCCGCGGACTGCAGCTACCAGGTGATCCTGAAGAAAAACGATCTCTTCCCGGAGGGTGTTCTGGAGGAGAACCGGATTTATCCCCTGGCCCTGGTGGACCGGGCGGAAATTCTGTTCCGCGCGGAGTACGCCGGATCCGGCAAGGCTGACGTTACCGGGGACTATACCATTGAAGCCGTCCTGCAGGGATACAAGAACAACGGGGACGAACAGCAGACCGTTTATGAAAAGCATTTCCCCCTGATTGACCATACTACGGTGAACGAAACCGGCGCTCTGAAGATCTCGGAGTCGGTCTCCGTAGATCCTGCGTCTTACAAAAAGACTGCCGAACAGGCCAATGCCATCCTGGGCTTACAGGTTCCTGCCAACCTGAAAGTCACGATGAGCGGTACCTTCCATGGCGACTCAAAGTTCGGGAAAGTGGAAAAGCCTTTCCGGTATTCCCTGGACATTCCGCTGGAAAACTCGCTGTACACTATAAAAAAACCGAACCCGGTGTCGATCCAGGATTCGATAACCGAAACAAAAACCGGCCTGTTCCAATGGACTCCAAAATCCTTTCTGCCCGCTGTCCTGCTGTTTCTCCTGGCAGCTGCCATGTTTGGGATTCTTGCTTTCCATACCCGAAGACCGACACCGCAGGAACAGCATCGTATGGATATGCAGAAACTAATCCGGACCTATGGCAGCCGGATGGTTCGGCTTACCCAAATGCCTTCCGCAGCCGATATGGAACAAATCGTAATCACGGATCCGGACAGTCTGATCCGGCTGTCCGATGATCTTCAGCGGCCCATTTATTATTGCCCGGATGATGAGGGCCTGCCCCGGAACGACCTGTTCTGTCTGTTTGAGAACCATCGCTGCTATCTGCTGCACCAGAGAGCTGCGGATACAATGAATACACCGGTAAATGGACATACAGGCGGCAGTCACCATAATACTACTTTCGTACCATAAAAAATACATCTTTTGCCGGGAAAAGAGTCGACTTCCGGCTGATTTCATCAGAGCTGCCAGCCCTTATACTGTAAGTAGGATAAATTCCAATAAAACATAAGGGAAAGGAAGAGAAAGTATGAAGAAAAAGAGTCTCATCTGCACGATCCTGGCCATGACATTGATCCTGGCAGGTATTGGGTACGCGTACTGGACAGACACCCTGCAAGTCAACACAAAAGCCACAACCGGTGATCTGGATGTTACATTTGTGGACTTGGGCCTTTACGCACAGTATGGCTCTGATGAACTGGTCAATGGATCCGACTGGAGCATCATTGACGGTGTTGGCGACAATGGATATGTGGATGCGCAGTACTTCCGCAGAGGCACAGATTACAACAAAATCGCAGCGGATGGCACCATCGACAATTACCATAAGCAGGCGGAAGGCTACAACGATGTATCATTCGATGCCAGTCTCAAGGACAGCAAAGAGATCGGAAAGCAAATCCGTGACTACAATGCACAGGTACTCGGCAGTGACGAAATCGAAATTTCCGTCAACAATATGTATCCTGGCTATGCACAGGCCTTCCGTTCGGATATCCTGAACCTCGGCTCCATCGCCGCAAGACTGAGCAAACTTCAGTTTGATGTCAATGGGATCGATGGCAAGGAAGAAACTGCAAAGGATATGCTGGGGGTTGCCCTCCTGATACAGCGGGAATATTACAAAGGCAACAACGATCATGAACATGTATTCGGGCTTGCAGAATCCCTGGGCCTGGATCCCAGTGATATCTTCACCGTCGGCAATGTGGACTTTGTCCGTCTCTCTGCCCTGGATAAGGTGTCCGAAGAAGTTCTGAAAGAAAATGCTGAACTGCTGTCCCTGCCCAGTGGAAACAGCATGGATCTGTTCCTTGGCATTGGCATGGATCCTGATGCAGAAGGCGTTTACACAACCGGTTCCACAAAAGTCATGGCAGACAACGATGACACGCAGAGCCAGAACACCGGCGCAACCGTCAACGTTAAGCTCATGTGGGATCAGTTCAACGAAGGCAGGGATATAAACTCCACAAACAGACTTGCAGAGCAGAACGCCCGTTAAAGGATTAAAGATATTTCAAGATCCTGAAAAGAAAGGCTCCCGGTCAAAGCGGCAGTAAGTCAAGAAAATATTGAATGCGATTGTCGGCATGGCATCAGGCTATGCCGGCTTTCTTTATTTCATGGTTATTTGGCTGGGCTTGGGTCCCGCGCCATGCAGGAAGCTTGTGTATCGAATTGAGAATGACCTGCTGGTCTTATTGTTGGCTCGTACCGTCCCGCACAGCAATTTGTCCGGTGAAGAATGGGCAGGGCGAAATGCGTGTATTGACGTGAGGGGATGACGATTTGTCATCCCCTCACGCTATCGGTTCCTGTCTCCAATCGTGAACTTCTTTGACCGGGCAACCCATCGGCGGTCTTTCCTGTCAGCCTTTCCTTTTCGAAAGAGCATTGCGGATCACCTTGGTCAATTCGCCGAATACCAGCGGAAGAAGGGCAAGCGCAATCACAAAGTCCCAGTCATACCAATGGAACAGCTCCACATTAAACACACTCCGCAGCCCCGGGACAAGCAGGATGACAGCCATAAGCGCAAAGGAGAAAACAAAGGCCAGATTCATGCTGCGGTTGCTGAATATCCCGATCTTCCAGATGGGATACTTCTCGGATCGTGCGGTATAGGCCCGCAGCAGTTCACTGGTAATCAAGGTAACCAGCGCATAGGTCTGCCCCATTTCCAGTCCATGATTCTGCCACCCATAATAGAAGGACGCCAATACCGCAATGGTCATAATCACACTCTGCACTGCAATGGATATTGTCATTCTGCGGTCAATGATGGATTCATTCGGGTTACGGGGCGGATCCTTCATCAGACCGGGTTCCTTTTTCTCGGTGCCGAGAGCCAGAGCCGGAAAAGCATCCGTCAGCAGGTTGACCCATAAAAGATGAATTGGCAGCAATGGGATCGGCCAGTTGAACACCATGGCCAGGAAAATAATCAGAATCTCCCCCACATTGCAGGACATCAGGAAAAATACAAACTTGCGGATGTTGCTGTAAATCACACGGCCTTCCCCCACAGCTGCAACAATGCTGGAGAAGTTGTCGTCTGTAATAATCATATCTGCGCTTTCCTTGGCGACATCCGTGCCGGTAATCCCCATTGCCACACCGATATCGGCACGTTTCAGGGCAGGCGCGTCGTTTACACCGTCGCCGGTCATGGCGGTGATCTCGCCGTTGTCCTTCAGTGCCTGTACAATACGCACTTTATGCTCAGGGGAAACCCGGGCAAATACACTGACCGTCTTCACCGCCTTGTTCAACTGCGCGTCGTCCATGCGATTCAGCTCCGCGCCGGTCAATACTTCCTTTTCTGTGGAAATGATGCCCAGCTTACGGGCAATGGCAGCAGCCGTCTCCCGATAATCCCCGGTAATCATCACGGCACGGATCCCGGCAGATTTGCAGGTCCGGATCGCTTCGATGGCTTCGCTCCGGGGCGGGTCAATCATACCCACCAATCCGCAGAACACCAGGTCCTTTTCATCCTGTTCCGGCGTCGGATTCTCCGGAATGTCCGGAATGATTTTAAATGCCATGGCCAGTACCCGGTAAGCCTGTTTTGCCAGGGCCTCATTCTCCGCCATAATCGTTTGGACATCCTCCGGAGATATAGGCACCACCGTTCCATCGCTGCGCATAATATGCGTGCAGCGCTCCACCAGAATATCCGGTGCGCCCTTGGTGAATGCCACTGGCTGATTGTCCTTCGTCCGATGAAAGGTGGTCATCAGTTTACGCTGGGAATCAAAGGGAATCTCCTGCAGCCTGGGCTGCTCCCGATTGATTTCGTTCCGGTCAATCCCCGCCTTGGCAGCTGCAACCACCATGGCTCCCTCGGTGGGATCCCCGATCACACGCCATTCATCGGAACCGCCTTCCGTATCCTGCTCAAGACGGGAGTCATTGCAAAGTACCTGTATTTCCAGCAGGCGTGCCACCGCCGGCTGCTCCGGCAGATTGATGTCCCTGCCCTGAATGGTCAGGGACCCTGTCGGATTATATCCATCTCCGGTCACATCGATTTCCTGTCCCGGGGTATACATCTTAACAATGGTCATCTGATTCTGGGTCAGTGTCCCGGTCTTATCCGAACAAATCACCGTTGTGCTTCCCAGGGTTTCCACAGCGTGAAGCTTCTTCATGATGGAATTGTGCTTTACCATACGCTGCATGCCCAGGGCCAGCACAATCGTGACTACTGCAGGAAGCCCCTCCGGGATAGCCGCGACAGCAAGACTGACAGCGGTCATAAACATTTCAAGAACCTCTTCCCCACGAATCAGTCCCATAACAAAGACAACTGCGCAAATGATCAGGCAGGCAGTGCCCAGCATCTTGCCCATCTGCGCAAGCTTTTTCTGCAGAGGGGTGTTTCCTTCCTTATCCTCCTGAATCATTTTGGCGATATTTCCCACGACGGTATGCATGCCGGTGGAAATTACGATGCCGCTTCCCCTGCCATAGGTAACAATGGTACTCATAAAGCCGCAGTTGATCTGATCGCCGAGACCAATATCGCCTTCCAGCTGTGTGCCGGCATTCTTGTCCACCGGAACGGATTCCCCCGTCAAAGCCGCCTCCTCCACTTTCAGGTTCACGGAAGAAGCCAGCCGGACATCAGCAGGAATATAATCACCGGTTTCCAGCAGGACAACATCACCGGGCACCAGATCAGTTGATGGAATGGTCTGGGTTTTGCCGTCGCGGATCACATTGGCGTTGGGCGCAGACATCTTCTTCAGCGCCTCCAGTGCCTTACCGGCACGATACTCCTGCACAACGCCAAGAACGGCATTGATGATGACAATACCGATGATCACCACGGAATCCACCACTTCTCCAATGGCGATGGATACAAGGCTGGCGATAATCAGAATGATTACCATATAATCCTTCAGCTGCTCCACGAACATCTGAAAAATGCCCGGGCCTTCCTTGTGCGCCAGTTCATTGGGCCCATATTTTTCCCGCCGGGATCGGACATCCGCGGATCGCAATCCGGTGGTGGGGTCTGTACCAAGTGCTTTACAGGTTTCTTCAATGCTTTTTTGATACCATGGACGTTTCTCCAAAATTACACCTGCTTTCTGCTACTATCAAATGTCGACTGAAAAGCCGCAAAACATCCGCCGATACGGTCTGCCCTCCCCGCGCGGCAAACAAATGGTACCGGCAGATATTACACTATGTTATTTTGCCGGAGGCAGAAAAAAGATAATTTCCCTGCCAATTGTCATAATTTTATCACTGCTGTCCGGGTTTGGCAACACACATTCCATCGTTAGTGTATAATTTTCGATTCCATCCCCAGCCTGGCAAGTTTCCTTCGGAACGTGATATAATAAAGTACGGAAAGGAGATTGATCGAAAATGCGATTGGGGAGAAATGACAGCTGCTGGTGCGGCAGCGGGAAAAAATATAAACAATGCCACGAGGCGTTTGACGAGAAAATTGCATCCTATCGAAGAAAGGGGCACATCGTCCCGCCCAGGAAAATCATCAAGATCCCGGAGCAGATAAGCAAAATACGGGAAAGCGCAAAAATCAACGTTGCGGTTCTGGACGCGGTTGCAGAGCAGATACAGGAAGGCATGTCCACGGAAGATATCGACCGGATCGTTTATCAGAAAACCATCGATCTAGGCGGTACGCCTGCCCAGCTTGGATACGAAGGCTTTCCCAAAAGCGTCTGTACCTCCATCAACGAAGAAGTCTGCCATGGGATCCCTTCAAAGGACCGGCTTCTGAAAAGCGGAGATATCATCAATGTGGACGCCTCCACCATACTGGACGGTTATTTTTCGGATTCGTCCAGAATGTTCTGCATCGGAAACGTGGAGGAAGACAGAAAAAAGCTGGTACGGGTCACAAAGGAATGTGTGGAACGGGGATTAAAGGAAGTAAAGCCCTGGGGATTCCTGGGGGATATGGGCCAGGCTGTGCATGAACACGCGGTGGAAAACGGATATTCCGTGGTGAAGGAAATCGGCGGCCATGGTGTAGGCCTGGAGTTTCACGAAGATCCATGGGTTGGATACTGTTCCAGGCGGAATACCGAGATGCTTCTGGTACCGGGTATGATCTTTACGATAGAGCCCATGATCAATATGGGTACGAGCCGCATCTATCAGGACAGGAAAAACGGCTGGACCATCTATACCGCAGACGGAAAGTCATCCGCCCAGTGGGAGATTATGGTGCTGGTGACAGAGGACGGCCATGAAGTACTGGCCTGGTAGAATACACAATAATGGAGTCGATATCCTGAAATACGAACCCAAAGGCGGAGAAAACAAGCAATGCAGTTTCAATATGTGACAGAGGGAAAAGACAGCGGAAAAACAGTAAAGAGCATTTTACGATCGGAATTCCGATTTTCCAAGAACCTGGTCAAGCGGCTTCATTATCATGGACAGGTACTTTGCAACCGGGCTCCGGTTTATATGAACCATGCCGTACAATGCGGGGATGTGGTGGAAGCTTCCATCGACTTTGAGGAGGAATCCAAAAATGTCCGGCCTGTGAAAATGGATCTGAACATTCTCTATGAAGACGAATCGGTCATTGCACTGGACAAACCGCCGGGGAAAATCATTCACCCCATCAAAGGCAATATGGAAAACACCATGGCGAACGGACTGCTGTATTATTACCAGAAGAGAGGACTTCACAGAAAAATACGGCCGGTAGGCCGGCTGGACCAGGGAACAACAGGAGTCATCCTGTTTGCAAAAAATCAGTTTGTACAGGATCAGCTGATCCGTCAGATGAAAACAAATGATTATCGAAAAGAATATATCGGAATTGTCCATGGCTGCCTGAAGGAGAAATCGGGCACCATCGACTTTCCCATTGCCAGAACACCGGGATCCATTCTTCTCCGGGAGACTTCCCCGGACGGGGCGCCGTCCGTTACCCACTACCGGGTACTGAAAGCCTTCCGGGATGCCTCCGTTCTTCATTTTGACCTGGAAACGGGCCGGACACATCAGATTCGGGTCCATTGCCGGGCCATAGGGCATCCCCTGATCGGGGATACCCTGTATTCGGATATTCCAACCACCCGGATCAGCCGGCAGGCGTTACACTCCCAAAGCCTTCGGTTTCTTCATCCCACTTTGGGCAGGGAAATGAAAATTACTTCTCCCCTGCCCAAAGATATGCTTGCACTGCTGGAGTCTCTGAACACGGAGCCCATAGGTGAAGGATCATGCAGGCAGCCTGAACCGGAAGGCCTGTAAACAGTTCCTGAACACAGATCCGATGGACGAAGGATCATGCAGGCAGCCCGGACCGGAAGGCCTGTTAAATTATTGACAACATTGTTGCGCCATGGTAAGATGATTTCCGGTACAATATAATATAAATTCAACTACGGTTCATCAAGGACGGGTCGTTTTAAGAATTCCTGAGGCAGACAGTTTACAGAAACTTCTCACCTTTTTTCGGGTCATAAAGCCACACTCCTTCTGCCGTATGAAATACAAACAGAAAGGGTGAAATTTATGTCCATAACAGATCATTTATCCATATCAAAAAGTTTATCAATCTCATTATTCAGTATGGTTTTGGTATTTTTTGTGCTTGCTGTCCTCTCCGGATTGATTACCCTGTTGTCAAAGCTCCTGAAGAAGGACTCCAAAACAGACCATCCGCAGGATTCGTAGTGCAACCTGCGAAGCAGGACACTTCGCAGGGATGAGCCATGACCATTGAGAACTTCCTCCGTATCCATGGAGGATATCCCTTTACACTAAATAATGAGGTGATAGAGTGTTTATCGAAACATTGAAATCCATTTGGACTGGTTCCGGCTTTGCCGCCATGACGTGGCAGCAGGGTGTCATGATTGGAATCGCCTGTGTCCTTATCTATCTGGCTATTGTAAAAAAGTTTGAGCCGTTGCTGCTGCTGCCCATTTCCTTTGGCATGCTGCTGGCCAACCTGCCGCTGGCAGGGCTAATGGCGGAGCCGAAACCCGGTTCAGATCAACCGGGAGGCCTTCTGTATTACCTTTATCAGGGTGTTAAGCTGGGGATCTATCCCTCCCTGATCTTCCTTGGGATCGGGACCATGACGGATTTTGGTCCCTTGATTGCAAGGCCGTCCGGACTGCTTTTGGGTGCCGCAGCGCAGCTGGGGATCTTTACGGCATTCACCATTGCCAACGCACTGGGATTTACTGCCCAGGAAGCGTCTTCCATCGGCATCATAGGCGGAGCAGATGGTCCCACTGCCATCTATCTGACGACCCGGCTCGCCCCGCATCTTCTGCCCCCCATCGCCATTGCAGCTTACTCCTATATGGCACTGATTCCCCTGATCCAGCCCCCTTTGATGCGGCTGCTCACAACAAAAAAGGAGCGGGAAGTCAAAATGGATCAGATGCGGGAAGTATCCAAACGGGAAAAAATATGCTTTCCCATATTTGTGACACTTTTTTGCGTCCTTCTTCTGCCTTCCGTCGCACCGCTGATCGGAATGCTGATGATGGGCAATCTGTTCCGCGAGTCCGGCGTGGTGGATCGGCTTTCGGATACAGCACAAAACGCCATGATGAATATCGTTACGATTTTCCTTGGAGTGTCTGTCGGAGCGACAGCTGTTGCTGAACGCTTCCTGATGCCGGAGACTCTAAAGATCATTGCTTTGGGACTGATCGCCTTTATGTTCAGCACCATCGGCGGGCTGCTGCTTGGAAAGCTGATGTGCTGGCTGTCCGGCGGGAAAATCAATCCTCTTATCGGCTCCGCCGGAGTATCTGCCGTACCCATGGCCGCAAGAGTATCCCAGATCGAAGGGCAAAAAGCAAACCCGGCCAACTTTCTTCTCATGCATGCCATGGGCCCCAATGTGGCAGGCGTGATTGGTTCAGCGGTAGCTGCCGGTATCCTGCTGTCGCTGTTTGGATAACAAACTGTCATCTAACGAATTGTCATCCAATCCAGAGTGTAAAGCATTAAAAGGAAGCCGTTTTACTTCCTGTCACTGACAGAGCAAAACGGCTTCTTTTCTTTACAGGATCTTTTATACGGTAATGTATTGTTTCGTTACTTTACTTCTAATTTCCTTGCATGCGCAGTAGTGGTAAAGCAATCATTATACATAGAGACCTTCCAGGCCGGCCAATCGGATTCCATTTCCGCAAGCGCCAGACACGCCTCGGGAAAGGGCTTCAGCGCCCTGGGGAGGATCCCCAGCACATAGGCGATCAATACTCCGTAATTGGTAACAGCCACTCCCTGCTGCCGGGCTGTTTCCACCCGGTACTGCATTTCCCTGCGGTTCAGCATGCAGCCTCCGCAATGGACAATCAGGGCATAGTCCGTGAGATCTTTCGGGTAACCGGCTCCGCTTGTCCACTCAAATGCAATACCATCCCCTGCGCTCTTTCGGATCCAGCGCGGAATCTTTACCGTGCCGATATCATCCGACTGCCTGTGATGGGTACATCCCTCAGCTATCAGCACCTTGTCTCCCGGCGACAGCGTTTCGATCCGCTTCGCTCCCCGCACCATCTCCGCGAGATCTGCCTTTTGACGTGCAAACAGGATGGAAAAGGAAGTCATGGGGATTTCGGAAGGCGTCTCCTCCGACACTTTCTGAAAAGCCTGGGAATCCGTGATCACAATGGCGGGAGGCGTATTCAGACGCTCCAATGTCCGCGCAAGCTCATTCTCCTTCGTGACGACGGCAATGGCGTTGTTCTCAATGATGTCCCGGATCGTCTGCTGCTGGGGAAGAATCAATCTGCCTTTGGGAGCCGATTTATCAATGGGCGTCACCAGTACGGCAACTTCCCCTTCCCGGATCAGGTCACTTGCCAGAGGCGGCTCCGTATCGCCCATATCGGAGTTTTCAATGATTTGCTGTTTCAATGCATCAATCCCGAATCCACTTTTTGCACTGGCGCATACCACAGGAGTCCCAAACTGCTTCTGAATCTGTCCCACTTCCTTGGTGCCGGGCATCCGCTTATCGCATTGGTTGAGGACCAGAATGGCCTGGATTTTCCTTTGCCGAAGCTGCCGGATAAAATCCTCCTCGTACCTGGTGGGGCCGGCTTCCACATCCATGACGACAACTGCCAGATTGCATTTGCGCAGGACTTCATAGGTTTTTTCAACGCGAAGGGCGCCAAGCCCGCCCGTATCATCCAGTCCCGCCGTATCAATGAGCACCACGGGGCCAATGGGCAGTAATTCTATGGCTTTGCGCACGGGATCCGTCGTCGTTCCCGGCACTTCTGACGTAACGGCGACATTCTGTCCGGTCAGCGCATTGATCAGGGAAGATTTCCCCGAGTTCCGCTTTCCAAACAACCCGATGGCAAACCGGTTTGCCATGGGTGTTGCATTCATATCTTCCATTATATGGCCCCTTTCTGTTGCCTGTCCGCATGATCCCCGCGGGAAAAATCCGGCTCAAATCCTGCCTGGGCAATCCGGCGGGAAAGGCAGGACAGGCATTCCGCCGCTTCCTCTCCGGTACAGATCTTATTGTCATACAGGGCATAATCCTTTCGGTGCTCCACAGGGGAAAGATTCGGCATCACCACATTGGCACCGGCCCGGAGGCCTTTTTCCCTTCCCAGTGGATCCACCGTACCCAGAGCCGTTGTGGCGGGAAGCAAAACCTTCGGCAGTAGAATGCGCAGCAGGGAAAGCAGAACCACAGTCCGATCGGAAGACGGCGTATCGTAATCCCGGAAACGTGTATCCTTCTGCGGGACGAACGGTCCGATACCGATCATATGGGGCTTCAGCTCCCGCAAAAACTGAAAATCCTCCGCCAGGGTGTCATAGGTCTGACCAGGCGACTGTACCATAAACCCGGCCCCTACCTGGTATCCGATCTCCTTCAGATCATACAGGCACCGCTTCCGGTTCTCCAGACTGAGCTCGGGAGGGTGCAGCTTCCTGTAGTGCCCTTCCGCCGCCGTTTCATGACGGAGCAGATACCGGTCCGCACCGGCTTCAAACAACCGTTGATAGGAATCCCGGCTCCGCTCCCCAATGGAAAGGGTCACCGCGCAGTCGGGAAATCTTTCCTTTATCTTCGCTATCAGGGAACACAGCCTGTCGTCCGTAAAGTATCCATCCTCACCGCTCTGCAGGACAAAGGTGCGAAAGTCCAGCCGATGGCCCTTCCGGCAGCAGTCCAGAATCTCCATTTCGGTCAGGCGGTACCTCCTGGCGTTTCCATTGTCCCTGCGCAAACCACAATAATAGCAATTGTTCCTGCAATAGCTGGAAAACTCGATCAGTCCGCGGAAATAAACCTTTTTTCCATAATATCGTTCCCGCAGCTCATTGGCAGCCAGACAAAGCTTCTCCCTGTCCTCCGGCGCTGCCTGTTCACAAAAAAACCGGATCATCCCGGCAAGCTCCCGCCTGCCTGCAGTATTCATCCAATCCGAAAGGGCATAGCCGTTCCCTGGCAAAGTCATAATTCGCCACTCCTACAGGCGCAGATCCCGTTCTCCGTTTTCAATTCTCTTCAGATTCTTTTGAATCGTGTCGTAAACAGGTTCGCCCTTGAATTGTTCCACATGGTTCCGAAGGGTTTCTTCTCCTTTAGCCTTCGTCTCCGGCGTCGCGTAATCCAACAGATATTCCTTCAGTGTAAAGATCGCGTTGGGGATACAGTAGTTATGCACAAACCGGGATTTCGCCACTTTCATAAACTGCTCGCCCGTGCGTCCCGCGCGGTAACATGCCGTGCAAAAGGAAGGAATGGCTCCCATGTCGCATACCTCCTGCACAACGCCGTCCAAAGAACGGTCGTCGCCGATGGAGAACTGTTCCTGATCCGGCATGGCATTGGCTTTTTCGGAGGCAGCATAGGCACCTACGCCGATCCGCGTTCCTGCGTCAATCTGGGATACCCCGAAGTTGAGCATCTGTTTCCGGACGGCTTCCGGTTCCCGTGCGGTACAGATCATGCCTGTATAGGGCACACTGAGACGCAGAACGGCCACCAGCTTCTTGAAGTCTTCATCGTCCACTTTATACTCGGGATGATCGGAGTACGGCGTATCGGTAGCAGGCGTGATCCGCGGGAAGGAAATCGTATGAGGTCCTACACCGTTGAAGGTTTCCTCCAGATGTATGGTATGGTACAAAAGGCCCATTACTTCAAAACGCCAGTCGTAGAGTCCAAACAGGACACCGATGCCGTTGTCGTCCACCTTTGCCTGCTGTGCCCGATCCATGCTGTACAGTCTCCAGCGGTAATGCCCCTTGATCGTTCCTTCCGGATGCATTTTGCGATAGGTCTCCCTGTGATACGTCTCCTGGAAAACCTGAAAAGTGCCGATTCCCACTTCCTTCAGCTTTCTCAGTTCCTCCACCGTAAGCGGAGCGCAGTTGATATTGGCGCGCCGGATTTCCCCGTGTTCCGTCTTGACACTGTATACTTTTCTCACAGTATCGCACATAAAATCAACATTGGTTTTCGGGGATTCCCCATAGACAAGAACGGTGCGTTTCTGTCCTTCCCCGATCATGATCCGGACTTCCTTCTCAATCTCATCCATGGTGAGCGTCCTGCGCTTCATGGACTTGTTGCTGGAGCGAAAGCCGCAGTACTGGCAGTTGTTCGCACATTCGTCGCTGATATACAGCGGTGCAAAAAACACGATCCGATCCCCGTACACTTCTTCCTTGAGCTGATGAGCCAGCTCATACATCTCCTGTATGGTGCTCTCGTCCTGATTCTGAATCAATATCGCGGTTTCCTCGGGCTCCAGACGCACGCACTGCTCCGCCTTTTTCAGTACACGCCGCACATCTGCCCGGGACGGGTTTTCCCATTTGTTCAACTGTGCCCATATTTTATCATCGTCGATAAAGTCATGGTCCAGTTTGTCATACTCCGCAAATTCCTTCTGATACTTTTCGAGAAAATTCATACCCTACGCTTCCCTTCTGTATTCTCCTCCAAAAACCTCTGCATTCTCCTCCAAAAACCTCTGCATTCTCCTCCAAAAACCACTGCATTCTCCTCCATAAACCGACCCACCGGACGATGATCAAGGTGTCCATCGCGTTTTAAGGCAGTTCTCCGGCTACCGGTCGATCTTTGAGATCATGGACTTCACTTTGACAGCGGAAATCCGGCCCAGTTTGCCGGTCATGGCGCTGATCTCATCATTGGTTCCATCCACAATCAGCGATATCACCGATACTCCCCGTTCCCGATACGGAATACCCATCCTTCCAACAATTAAGTCGGCATGCTCATGTAAAACAGTGTTGACACGATCCGCAGAGGATAGATCCTGTACCACAATACCCACAATTCCGATTCTCTTTTCCAAAAAGGCCTGCTCCTTTCCAAATAAAAAACTCCCTTTCCAGGACAGAAAGAGAGTAATCGGCTAAAAAGAAGTCACACACCGAATGCGCCTTTCCGCTCGGAAAACCTTGCGGTCGGGTAAAAAACAGAGCCCTGTATCTTCCGGCAAAGAAAGCGGGCAGATACATTGCATTTCATTGTTTTTCCATTTTTATGATACCTATAAACTTTATCATCCGCTCCAGGATCTGTCAAGCATTGCCCGCAAAGAAAACACAAAAAAGGATCGCCGGGCCTCAGCTTATCCCTTTTTTAACTTTTATTAACTTGTCTTAATCATCTCTACTTTTATTAAAATTCCAATTCACATATAAGCGGCAGATGATCAGAGGCCACAGAGGGCCGTGTATAGGTATTCAAAGTTTTCATATCTTTCGAAGACAATATATAGTCAATCTTTGCGCGTGGATTCCTTGAATCAAACGTCAATAAATCAGAACCGTCCCCGATATCTTCCGCCGTATCCCTGAGTACATTCCCAAGAGGTAATAGTTCTTCAAAATCCTTCGCATGCACAAGATTAAAATCTCCCAGCAAAACAACACTGGTATCCATGGCCCCTAACACATTGAAAATATATTGTATGGATAATTGCCTCTCAGCCTTGCTCAATCCAAGATGGGTGGTAAAAACCTTTATCAATTTTCCATTCCTATTCACATCACATTCCAGCATCGACCTTGGCTCACTGATCGCTGAGCTATGAACCGGCAATCTGTGGTTTTTTGATGCGGCCACAGGATATTTGCAGAGAAAGGCATTCCCATATTCGCCGCCGCTATGGTTGATAGCCTTGCCAAATACATAGTGACAGTGTAACTTGTCAGCAATATATTTTGCCTGATCCAGTCCTTTGCTTCTGCGTGTGCCTTGATCCACTTCATTGAGTCCAACCATATCCGCATTTTCTTCCGCTATAATATGAGCAATCCTGTCCAGATTGAAGCCCCCATCCGCATCTCTGCCGGCATGAATATTATAGGAGATAACCTTTATCTTGTCCTTCACTGTATTTTCTCCTTTTCCATATGGATTTATGGACTTAGTTCTCCGTCTCTCCCCTGAAATCCTTGCACATTTCTATGAATTCCCTTGAGGTATTGGTGAGATATTTGTTCTTATGATAAATGATACGAAACCTCCGGTCAAGATGCAGATTTTCCACGTTCAATTCCACAATCGTTCCTTTCTTCCGTTCCTCCTGCACCAGAATATCGGACAGAACCGAAACGCCCAGGCCCTCCCGGACCGCATTTAAAAGAGCCTCCGTACTGGTGCTCTCCCAGGATGGGGTGTACGTATATTCCAGAGATGCAAGGGCATGATCAAACAGTTCCCTGGTGCCGCTTCCCTTTTCCCGCAGCAGCAGCGGCCGGGAGAGAAGCTGTTCCATGGAGACCGTGCCCTTTCCGCACAAAGGGTCAGACGGACTGCAGACGACAGCCAATTGATCCTTTTGATAGATTTCACTGCGTATATAATCGGAATGGACTGCACCTTCAATCAGGGCAAAATCCAGATCGCTTTGCAGAATCTTTTTTTCTATTAAATCGGAGCTGCCAATGAAAACTTCTATCCTTGCCTGAGGATGCGTTTCGTAAAAGGCACGGACATACTGCGGCATAAAGTGAGTCCCCACCGTAATGGAAGCGCCGATTCGAAGCTTGCCGGAGCGCTCCCATTGGTGCATATTGCTCTCCATGTCGTCAAACAGTGAGACAATATGAGTCGCATACTCAAGAAAGCTCCTGCCAATGTCGGTAAGATAGAGCCGGCGGGAGATGCGGTCAAACAGCCGGACATGATAATGATCCTCCAGCTCCTTCACAGCAATGCTCACAGCAGGCTGCGCAATGTGAAGCTTCTCCGCAGCCTTCGTAATACTTTTTTCCCCGCATACCGTTACAAAAATTTTCATATGTCGTACCGTCAACTGTTTCACCTTCCATTGCTATCGTATGCCCTTGTTCCTGATCTATTTTACCACACAAAAAAGCAGACTTCTATTCATAAGCTAAACAATATGATTTATATAAAGTAATAATATTATACTTATGCAATGCTCAGGGCTATAATAGAACAGGAACAGGAAAAGATAGAGGAAAACAATATCAGGCAGTGGATTTACAGTAAAAGGAAACCGGTAATTCGGGGAATTCGTTCCAAACGTAAGAAAGATCGTCTCAAAGAAAAAAGACAGGGGGATTTTTGTTTGAAACAGGATAAGAAATTTTACTGGAAGCTCTTTCTTGAAACTTTTCAGTTAAGCGCTTTTACCTTCGGAGGTGGGTATGTCATCATTTCCTTAATGAAGAAGAAGTTTGTGGATAAACTTCATTGGATTGATGAAAGGGAAATACTTGATTTTACAGCAATTGCGCAGTCCTCACCGGGTGCAATTGCCGTAAACGCAGCCGTTTTGCTTGGCTATCGGCTTTCCGGGATTCCCGGCGCTCTCGTTGCAATACTGGGAACCGTATTGCCGCCATTTATATTGTTATCCATTATCTCCGTTGGTTACAGTGCTTTTATCGGGAACACGATTGTGAAAAATGTCCTGCGGGGCATGCAGGCAGGCGTCTGCGCCGTCATTATTGATGTTGTGATCACCATGGGGCGAACCATTTTAAAGGAACATCACTGGATCGTCCCGGCGATCCTTATGGCAGGCTCCTTTATCGCAGCCGCCTTGTTTCATGTCAATCCGGTTTATGTTATTTTGATCTGCGGGCTGGTCGGCTGCCTGTCCGTGAAAAAAGAGACAGGAAAGGGAGACGGCAATCATGATTTATCTTAAATTATTCTGGGTATTCTTTCAGATCGGGATGTTTAGTTTTGGCGGCGGCTATGCATCATTGCCATTGATCCAGACTCAGGTCGTCAATCAATACGGCTGGCTGGACATGAGGGAGTTTACCGATATCGTCACCATATCGCAGATGACACCCGGACCAATCTCGATTAATTCCGCCACATTCGTCGGTACACGCATCGCAGGAATCCAGGGAGCGATGGCAGCAACTTTTGGATGTATCCTTCCGTCCACCATTATCGTTTTGCTGATCTCGGCATTGTACAAAAAGTACAGGGATCTGAAATACATCCAGGGGATCCTAAACGGTCTTCATCCTGCTGTCGTGGGGCTGATCGCATCGGCAGGGATATCCATGATTGTCCAGGCCGTGTGGAGCGGAGCCGCTGTTTCCTTTCGGATAAACCGTATCGACTTCATTGCAGTTGCCCTGATTGCCCTGTGTGTGACCATCCTGAGGAAAACAAAAGTGGACCCGGTCTTCGTCATGCTGGGAGCCGGAGTCCTGGGCGGAGTCATCTATCATTTCCTGTGATCCCCGATCCCTCTCCCTCTTCATCCCATGCAATGATTCATGACAGTGGAAATGGAAATGGAATCAATTCCCTATCTTCATGCGCCTTCCGATATACATATATTTTGAAGGCGTTGATTATTTTACCATCCAACTTGACAACAAAATATTTAAAAGGGATAATGGGAAGGATTGATTTTGGGATTCACAGCATAAACAGCAATCCCACAGGAGGTGAACCGTGGCATCTTGTCTGGCCATCCCCAAAAGGGAACAGGAACTTGCCACAAACCAATGGAAAAATATAATAGCATCATCTGGGATCTGGACGGTACCCTGCTGGATACTCTGGATGATTTACGGGACAGCGTCAATGCTGCCCTTACAAAATTTCATCTGCCAACCAAAACAAAAATGGAAGTACGGCGTTTTCTTGGCAACGGCATGCTGGCACTGGTGGAACGATCCGTACCGGATGGACAGCAGCACCCACAGTTTCAGGAGATTTATTCCTTTTTTGGAAGCCATTATTCAAAGAACAGCCGTAACAAGACAAGGCCCTATAAAGGACTGGAAAAAGTCCTGCCGGAACTAAAGGCTCTGGGTTATCACATGGCCATTGTTTCAAATAAAGCCGATGTCCTGGTCAAGGAGCTGGCAGAATACTATTTCCGGGACGTCATATCGGTCGCCATCGGCGAATCAAAGGGAATCCGGAGGAAGCCCTGTCCGGATACTGCATTGGAGGCTATGCGGCTGCTTCATGCGGAAAAAGCTTCTTCCGTATACATCGGTGATTCCGAGGTGGATATCAAAACCGCTGAGAATGCAGGGATCGACTGTCTTTCCGTTTCCTGGGGATTCCGGAACAAATCCGACCTGCAGGCTTCCGGAGCAAGCCGGATCGTGGACACGCCAGCAGAGCTGCTGGAGATTCTGAAGGGATGAAGGGCTGCCCCCTATTCCCTCCATTCCAGTACATCGCCCGGCTGACACTTCAGTGCCTTGCAGATTTTATCCAGTGTATCAACCCGGATCGCTTTTGCCTTCCCGTTTTTCAGTATGGAAATATTGGACAGGGTGATGCCAACTTTATCCGAAAGTTCAGTGACACTCATTTTCCTTTTGGCCAGCATCACATCTATATTGATCACAATCATACTTTATTTTCACCTCAAATGGTTAATTCATTTTCTTCCCGCATTTTTGCCGCTTTATAGACAAGATGGGACAGCCCCGCAGACACAATGATAATGACAATGCCCACACATAAAACGAAAAATGCCGCAATAACGATACTGCTGTGAATCATGTTCAGCAAACTGAATACAACAATGCCGATAAAGAAATATAGGGTGTCTGCAACAGCAAGTTGGGAGATCCGTTTCAGGCTCACTGCATTCTCTCTGGAAAAGGAATTGTCCAGCCCAATTTCCCTTGCGATCTTCCAGCCAAAAACAGCAGCAGCATATAAAGGAACAGAAGTTATCCAAAGAAAAATCAGCCAGGGCCAATAGCAATAGGCAAATTCCGGATTCAGCGTGACGATGTCCTTCCCTACAACGGGAATCATAAGAAAATAAACAATGGTGATACCAATTCCCGCTCCGATCATAATGGCCTTGAGCCACCTGGATAATTTGGCTTGACTCATAAAAAGATCCTCCTTTAAGTCATCATTTCATAAAAATCAAAATTCCAGCTCTTCTTATTATAAGCTATTTCTTTATGAAAATCAATTGTTATTTATCGTAATACAATAAATATTTTTTGATATATGATAATATTGACCAGGAAATGCATTGATAGCAAAGCTATATACACCAGCGTATAATATTCCTGAAGTCCATATCAGGGAGAGGGAACATGGTACAACGCATTACAGATGTGAAACAAAAAGAGAACATATCCACACAGATACTGGAATCCCTGCCGGAATGGTTCGGGCTTCCCGAAAGCACGGCAGAGTATATTCACTGCAGCAGGGAGATGCCTTTCTGGGCAGATATAGAAAACGGAAAAGCACGCGGGTTTCTTGCACTGAAGGAAACAAGTCCTTATACAGCGGAGATTTATGTGATGGGAGTTCGCAAAGAGTATCACAGGTGTGGTATCGGAAGAGCTCTGTTCGAACATTTTCACTCATACGCAAAGGGACATGGGTACTCCTTCCTTCAGGTGAAAACGGTACAGGAAGGGCACTATAAGGAGTACGACCAAACGTCCGCCTTTTATAAAAGAATGGGATTCCGGGAACTGGAGTGCTTTCCGACCCTTTGGGATGAATGGAATCCCTGCCAGATCTATGTTATGTCGGTCCGCTAATGAAACAGGAAGCATACGAATCCGTCCCCGGCTTTTATCAATCCGCCTGGGGAAACACGACAATCAAAATCATTTTGAACGGATTCTCCGCTGCCACTGCATGGGGAACCTGAGCCGGCATAACAATGGTCTGTCCCTGCGCCAGGGCATGATCTTTCCCGCCAACGGTAATCTTCGCATCGCCTTCCAGGACCGTCAGCATGGCATCACCATCCGAAGTGTGGGTACTGATCTCTTCTCCCTTGTCAAAGGAAAAGAGAGTGATGCTGACCGCCTCATTCTGGACCAGAGTCCGGCTGACGACCTGCCCTTGCTGGTAATCCACCAGTTTCAGCAGGGACAGGACCTGCTCCGATTCAATGTTTTTAAGATACTTGCTGTTCATTTTCATTCCTCCCTGTTTATCATCATAACAACTGCATTTCCTGTTCTGATTTTATCATGCATGTTCCGATACGTACAGATGTTTCACGATTTTCAACATGACAATATTGTCTGTGCGATCCCGATGAAATATTCTGATTCCCGGCGAATATGATTCACAACTGTCGAAACGACGCTATTGTTCTGCACTGCCGCGCTTTCCGCCAAAATCTGATTGAGCAGCAAAATGAACTGCTGGCTTTGGCAAATGGCAAAGCGTATCAGCTCCATTATCTGCTGCTGCATATCCGGACCGATATCCCCTTTTGAGCGGATAATAGTCTCTATGTACCGCACAGTCAACCCTTCTGTTTGTTGAAAGGCCCGTTCAAACTGCTGCAGCCGACAGACAAAAGCCGGTTCCAGATCACTGGCTACTTCCCGAATGACAACCGTGTGTTCGGCTTCCTGATGCTTCCAGAATTCCATTTCATCCAGAACCCTGTGCAGGTTCTTCTCCCCATAATAAAAGCGCATCTTTATCCTTCCTTTCCAAATCACATACCATTATCTTATTTGGAAAGGGCCGAAAATGTGCAGAATGTGAAAGAGTCTACATCTTATGGACTGTCTGTACCAATTGAAATTCCTTATTCACTATGTTATCATGATGTAAAATGGCAAATGAATGCAAGGGCGAATACGGCGCTCTGTTTATTCTATGGAGCAGGAGAGGCAAATGATAAAGAATAACATCATATCTCAAATCAAACAGCAAAAGGGCACCTTTTTGTCCCTTGATCAACTGAGAGAATGGATCTCTCCTGCCAACTACAGGGAGCTCCATAATACCATAGCGCAGCTGCAGGAGACCGGCCTGCTGCGCCCGGTTGGATCTCCCCGCAACAATAACGGCATGGTGCCGCCTCTTCGGCTGAAGTACCGCATTCTGCACCCGGCAAGAGATGACTCCGATGTTCTGGAGGAAATCAAGCAGCTTTCCACGGAACTGAATATTTCCGGCTATCTGAAAAGGCCCGTACTGTATCGAAAGCATCGGGACATTCTCCTTCCCCTGAGCCGCTATCTCAAAAACAGCAGGAGCCGTCTGGATGTGCCCATGTCAAAAAACGAGCGGGCGTTTTCCATCTGGAACCGGGAAAAAGTGCTGGACAGCGCCCATTGCCAAAGCGTCCTGCGTTTTAACGGATGGGAAAACCGTCTCAATTATTATCCGACGCCGGAGCCTTTCTTTGATTATCTCACCGGATATCTCACAGGAGACGAAATTCACACCCTGCTGATCCTGGAAAACAAGGATACCTGGTATACGCTGCGAAGACTGTTGCTGCAGTTCCCTGAAAAGCACAGGTTATTTGGAGCCCGGCTGGACGGCGTGGTGTTGGGAGAAGGCAGGAAAGCCGCCCGCCCCCATGCTCTGGAGGAATACGCTTCCCTCCTGCCGTATCAGCCCCCGCAGTTTCTGTACTTCGGCGATCTGGATTACGCCGGGATTGACATCTTCCTTTCCGTCGCAGCTGAAAATCCTTCCCTTTCCGTTTCCCTGTTTCTACCCGCTTATCAGGCAATGCTGAGGCGCAGCAGGAAAGTCGGATATGGAAAATCCCACACCGACCAGACAAAGCCGGAGCGGCTGCCGGATTTTCTCAGACTGTTTCCCCCGGAAGAGGCTGATGAGATCAAAACCCTGCTGGCCGGCGGGCGGTACCTCCCCCAGGAGATCCTGAACCGTCCGTTTCTGGAGCATTATCTGACGAATACAGTGGATATAACGGAGGATCGTGATGTTTGACTTTCTCGAACGGTTCGAAAAGCGGATGGAGTTTGTTGCCGCAGTGGACTCTGTCGTAAACCGGCTGAACCGGAACAATGATATCGAGCAGCAGTTTGCACCGCATGAGATCGACAATCTGCTCTTTTCCGTATTGGTATATATTATGGAACGCACCCTTTCCGAAGATCATGATTGCACTCTGGAGAGCATCTCCGGCTTTCTGGGAGACATTCTTCCGTGCTACGGCAAACATTTTTCCCCGGCAGAAACCGACACCCTGGCCCGGTACCTTGTGAAGGACATCCTTCAGAACAAGGGTGTGAAACGCACCTACAAGGCGATGGATTATTCCGCCGGCTTCCGGGAATGGACCGTCCGGCTGATTGCCGATTCGGTCAACGACCACAACCAGATTGTCTTTGAGCTGACCAAACAGGGATATGACTTTCTCTTCCGCACCAAGGAAGTGGACGACCAACTGGGCTTTCAGATGGAGGAAATCCGTCTGCAGATGCAGATCGAGAAGCACTATTATAAGGAAGCAATCGGACAGAGCCAGGAGCTTGTGCGGATGCTGATCCAGAAACGCCGGGAGCTGGAACAGTTCGAGCGTCAGATCCGCGGGGATTTATCCTCCATTTCAGGTCAGGATTATGACGTGCTGATGCACAGCGTGGACGCCATGCTGGCTGAGGAATACGAAACCATGCAGGGCATCGAACAAAAAGTACGGCTTGCGCAGAACCAGTTTGAAGAAGAGGAAAGGCGCCGCGGCTATCTGGACGACAGCGCCCTGGAAGCCCGAAAGGAAGTCCTCGGCATCCTGGACAATGTACGGCGCGCTCTTTCTCTCCAAAGACAGATGCTCATCCGGTGCGAAGCAATGAAAAAACTGTATTTGAATGTTCTCGAGGATTCCATTGTTTTTCATTTCACCCGCCGGTACAATATGGAGGATGAGATCCTCATCCCCCTTACATCCTTTACTATGAAAGGGCCGGAGGAAATGGACCGCCTCAGCCGCGGTCTTCTGGCTCCCCTGTTCCAGCCGGAATTTCCCCGGTTCCTGAACCTGGAGCTGATCTATGACCGCCAGGCCAAAGTACGGGAATCGGATCAGGAGCAATCCAGGGAAGAGGAAGCGATGGAATCCGAAGAGAAAGCAAGGGAACGCCGGAATTGGCGCAGCCGTTCCCATGTCCGGGTGGTAAATGAGCTGCTCCGCTTCGCTGCAGCTCATCCGGAGGGCTTTTCCTTTGCATCGTTTTATCTCGCTCTCCAAAAGGAGGAAGGGTTCGGGGAGCTTTGCAGGGAACGTCTTCTGTTCCTTGCCATACTGCGTCTTTATGAAACCGAAAAAATAGATCTGAGTCTGTGGAAAAAGCAGCATGCCGAATGGACGCAAGACAGTACGGGAGAATTTGACCTGTCCTTTTGCCTGGGGCAGGTCGGCCGTCTGCACCCGGATTTCTACGGGCTGAAGTGCATCCGGATCAAAAAAGCCGGACGGATGTTTGCCTGCACCCTGCCTCCCTGTCCGGTGGCGGAAAGCATCATGGAAACACCAAGGATTGAAATGGATGATTTTCTCTTTGAAGTGGAAACGGAAAGGAAGGAAAAATGAAGGAAACGCTCCACATATTGAGGATACTGCTGACGGAAGGGGAACTGAACGATACCGGAGAACCGGAATTGTTTGCCGATTTCAAGGATCCGCAGGTCCGGTCCGAGCTGGAGGATTTTGCCCGGGAGCTGGCATTTCACCTGGTGGAAGTCCCTCACGCAGTGTATCTGGTGCCGGAGATGGACAATCCCTTTCTCAGCATATCACTGGGAGACATGCGCAAGGGCATCGGCAGTACCGCCCGTACAGTGGATGCCTTTTTGCAGTGCTACATTATCATGATCATTCTGTACCTGTTCTTCGGCGGGAAAAACGCAGACCCGAAGCGCACCCCGTTTTTGCAGATCAGGGATATTGTGGCCGAGCTGGACCGGCGTCTTTCCGTCCCCGACGGGCAGGCTGCCCCGGTATGGCAGGAGCAGATGGAAATCAATTTCACCCAGGTAGCCCAGGCCTGGAACAACCAATCTGTCCGGGAGGAGAACCGACGTACCTCCCGGGAAGAAACTGTCTTGAAAGCCTGCCGCCTGCTGGAAAAGCAAAAGCTGCTGACCTTCTATGATGAACAGAAGGAAATTCGCACGACCCGGCGGCTGGATGATCTGATGGTACATTATTACCTCAGTGAGGAACGGATTGCCACGATCCAGAATCTCTTCGCAAGGGAGGAGGCGGGAAACATTCATGCCTGAAATCAATCGGATCCGAATTGCCAATGTCAGCTGGGAGAGACGTATCATCCTGGATGAAATGTATGACAGCTGCGATGGGGAAAATATGCTTCTCAATCTTGCCAACGGCGGAGGGAAAAGCGTGCTGGTCCAGATGATGCTGCAGCCCATTCTCCCCACCCGCCGCATCCATAATCGAAAGATCGAATATTATCTTTCCCGGACCAGCGCTCCCACCTATATTATGCTGGAATGGAAGCTGGACAATACGGAACAGCCTTTTTATCTGATGACGGGGATTGCCATGTGTTCCATCGGCCAGTCCGGCGATCAGGCATCCCGGACCAAATATTTTACCTTTCTCAACTATTATGGTGAAGCCAATGCTTACGATATCCGCAACATTCCCCTGATTGAGCACCGGGAAGGCGGCATAACCTATATGCCCTATGAAGCAGCCCGCAATCAGCTGAGGCAGGCCAAAGGCGATTCCTTCCAGCTCCGCTGTTTTGCCTTCGATGAAAGCGAAGCCTACCGGGCGGCTTTGCGGCAGTATGGTATCCTGCCGGAGGAATGGAAGCTCATTGCCGACATCAACGACAAGGAAGGCGGTGTGGACGAACTGTTTTCCGCCTGCAAAACCTCCGACAGCCTGATGGATCGATGGATCCTGAAAACCGTGTCCGAGGAACTCAGCCAGGGCAGCTCGGAGCTCACGGAGCTGTTCCGTACCCTTATGTCTTCCATTCTGGATAAGGAAGACAAACTGCAGGAGAAAGAATTGCTGGAAGCTTTCTCTCAGGAAACGGACGATTTTCTTCAAGGCATCTCCGATCTGTGCGCCAGGCTGGAGGAATCCGAAAAAATGGCAGGGGAACTGTCCGGTCTCCATCGATTCCTTTTGCAGCAGCAGGAGGAAACGGAACGGAAAAGAGAGGAACTTGCCACAGGGGAAGAGAAGCAAAATGCAAATCTGGAGCAGATCCGCGAGGAAGAAGTTTCGGAACAGTTCCTGCAAAAGGAAGAAGCTGCCGGACAGCAGCAGGAGCTTCTGGAAAAGGCCCATTCCGTGCTGAACAGTGCAAATCAGGAAAAAAACCGGGCCAGGGAGGAACGGGAATGCATGGAAGCTTCCCAGCATGCCAAAGCATGCCGGGAAGCACGGGAAAGACGGCTCTCCCTGACGGATCAGCTGCAAAAGCTGCGTGCCGGGCGGTCGGACGAAGATTTCAACCGGGTGGTCGGAACTCTCTGGATGCGTTACGGGGAATTATTGAAGCAGAAGGAGTCGGAGCTTGCTCATCTGGAAGCCGACCGGAAAGAAAGCCTCCCGAAGCTTGCCAGGGCGGATCAATTGGGAAAAGATCTGGAAGCAAAGCGGCAAAGGGATGCTCAGGCCATAGGCAGACTGGAACAGCGGACAGAAACCTTCCGCCTGGAAGAAGAAAAAAACCTGCAGGAGCTTTCTCTTTCCCTTCCCCGGAACCTGTTGGGAGAAGTGCCGCAGCAGGAAATCCAACGGGCCCGGGAGGAACTGCAGAACCGGGCAGCCTCCCTGGAAGAAAAAAGAAAAGGGCTGGAGCAATCCGTCGAAGAAAACCGGGCACAGGAAGCCAGTCAGAAAGAAGAGCAGGAAACTCTCGAAACGGAACACGAAGCAGCCGGCATTGCCCTGGAACGGCAGAAACAGGCACTGGAAGCCTTTGAAACAGCAGAGAGGGAACGAAAGGAGGTACTGGAGCGGCAGAACATGGATCCCGCACTCCTCTACGACAAACACGCCTGCCAGAATATCATGGAACAGACCCTGGCCGCGGCGCAGAAGGAATGGGAAAGCACCCAAAGACGGCTCCTTACCTCTGCGGAAACCCTCCGGGACTGCGAATCCGGCAATCTGCATACCGCCCGCCGGTTCGGCGAACTTCTGGAAGAAGCGGGGATCGTATTTGATACCGGTGAGACCTATCTGCGAAGGCTGGGCCAAAAGGAACAGGACGCTTGTCTGAAGGCCAATCCCATGCTTCCCTTCTGCTTTCTGGTCTCCCGGGCGGATCTCAGACGTCTGCCCATTGCGGATGGAGAAGCCCTGAACCGGATCTGCCCGGTTATGGCATTTGAAGACGTTGCCGCAGTCCGGCAGATAACGGACCGGATCGTGGAGTTTCCTCCGGAGCTCCGTCTGGCTTGCCTTTACAATGAAAGAAGTCTGCGGGCGGAGACCCGGGAGGCATATGCTGAATTGCTGCAGCAGGAAATCAAGCAGCAAACCGCTGTAAAAAAGCATCTGGAAGAACAACGCAGCCGGATGGAAGCCGATCTGCGCATTCTGACAGCCTTTCCCTATACTGCGGAAAGCAGGGAGCAATACACGGAGGTCAGGACAAAAGCGGAAGAAACCTACCATAAAATCACCCTGCGCAGAAAAGAATTGAAAGAGGAAATGGAGCGGAACCGCAAAGAATCGGACCGGACTGCGGAAGCACTGCATCAAAACGAGGGGCAAATGGAAAAAGCACGCCGGGATATGGATCGATTCCGCGATTTCCTGGATCAGAATGCACAATATGTGGCGGATTGGAAACAAAAGCGGGAGCTGGAAGCCGAAGTCCATCTCCTGGAACAGCAGTTTGCAGAAAACAAGGAGCTTTGCCGCAGTCTGGAAAAACATCTGGACAGGATGGAAGCAGGGGAGAAACAGCTTCGCCAGGAGCGAAACGAGTGCACCGGAAAGCGTGACAAACTGGGGCGGCCCCAGGACATTCCCCGGATCGCAGAACCTTTGGCCGACAGCCTTCCCGTGCTGGAGGAGCGTTACCAGGATATCCTTTCCCGGCGAAACAGGGATGAAAAACTCCTTCAGGCACGGATCGACGATGAAGCCGAAGCAGAGCAGTCTGCCCGGAAATCCCTTCAACGATACCAACACCTCTCCCCTTCCAGGTATGAAAGCCTGTCCTTTTCCGAGGAATCGCTTTCCTGCGCTGAAAAGAAGGAGCGGGAACTGGAAAGGAAGGCAGACGTTGCGCAGGAAAAGGCTGCGAAAGCGGAAGCCGACGCCGCAGTTGCCAGGGAACGTCTGGAGCAGGCCCAGAAGTCCCTTGCTGCTGCCGGGCTGCAGCAGCCCCTGCCAAAAGATCAGATTTTCGGGGATTACCCGCGACGACGGCAGGAAGCAAATGATCTGCTGCGTCAATACAGGAAAAAGCAAGCGGAATATGACAAATTGCAAAGGGAGCTGAATGGAAAATCCAACAGCATCCAGCGCTATATCGCTCCTGCGGAAGTACCTCCCCTGGCACAGCCCCGGCAGGGAGCCTGGGAGGATATCGACATCCTGCGGCTGGGAAGCGCCTATGACCAGGCAAAAGAGGAAAACGGAAAAGCCCGGCAGATCGTCTGGAACCGGCTGGAAGACCTGCGCCGGAACTACTCGGACCGGCATCCCATCCTGTCCCAATACCTGAAGAACATCCCGCTTAAGGAAACTGCCGCAACATATGACGCCTATTATTTCGTTTACGAGCGTATGGTGGAACAGTCCGACCGTCTGCAGGACACCCTTATCGTCCTGAGATCCGACCTGGCTCATCTGGAAACGGATAAAAGGAACATTGTCCGGCATGCCCTGATTCAGGGGCAAAATCTCTATGACGGACTGCAAAGACTCTCCAGGGGATCCTATGTAAAGATCTGGCCGGACGCCCCGCCCCGTCAGACCCTGAAAATCGGCATACCTGAGGCTCTGGATGGAAGCGAGACTGAGCGTATGACATCCTATGTGGAAAACTGTATTGCCACACTGCGGGCAGAAAAGTCGGAGGGTGCCCTGACGGAGGAAACCCTGCGCAAACGAATCAGCAGTCTGTTTTCCGACCGGGAGCTGCTGAGCCAGGTGACCGATACGGCCCATATTCCCGTTTGGCTGTATAAGGTGGACCGCATTCCGGCAAACAGCAAGCTTCGCACCTGGGAAGAAGTGCTGGTGGAGAACTCCGGAGGCGAGCTGTTCGTTTCGTGCTTTGTGTTGGTTTCTGCCCTGATGAGCTACCGCCGGGACAGCATTATGGGAAAAAACGGTGTGAAAAACACGACAAGAGCTTTCCTGATCGACAATCCCTTCGGCAAGACATCCTCCAGGCATCTGCTGGAAGCCATGCTGCGCATCGCCGATAGGTTCCACACCCAGATGATCTGTCTTTCCGACCTGAGCCAGAGCTCCATTACCAACCGGTTTGCCCTGATTTATCAGATTTCCGTCCGACAGGCCCTGTACAGCCGGAATTCCTACCTGAAAACCGATGAAGTCCGCCGAAATGGCAGTGTACGTCCCAACGAGCGCCTGGAACACGCCGTGCTGCGCACTCCTTCAGAGCAAATGAGTCTGTTTCAGGAGCAACTTTGAGAGATGGGTCTGTTTCAGGAGCACTCTGAGAGATGAGTCTGCTTCAGGAGCAACTCTGAGAAAGGAAGTCCATTGTTGATGCATATTCTGACCCGGGACCGATCCTATTATAAAAGCCTGATCACCCTTGCCCTGCCGGTGGCAGCCCAGGGCTTGATTGCCTTCCTCTCCTCCTTTGCGGACAACCTGATGGTGAGCTCCCTGGGAGATCAGGCGGTGTCCGGCGTTTACTTTGCCAGCCAGATCAACACCTTTGTACAGATGTTTACCAGCGGCATCAGCGGAGTCATCCTGATTCTCTCTGCCCAATACTGGGGAAAGAAAGATGTCGCCCACATCAAAAGCATTATCGCCATCGGAGTACGTCTCTCCCTTACCGTCGGCGCAGCCGTGTCTCTGATCTGTCTGCTGTTCCCCGGTGCGGTAATCGGCATTTTCACCTCTGAGCCGGGAGTCGTCCGGGAAGGCATCGTATACCTGCGGACCGTCGCCCTGTCCTATCTCTTTTTCTGTGTAACCCAGGCACTCTTAAGCGCCATGCGGTCGGTGGAAACCACCTCCATCGGCATGACGATTTCCCTCCTCTCCCTGACGGTGGATGTCTCCCTGAACGGCGTGTTTATTTATGGTCTCGGATGGGGGGTATTCGGTGCGGCACTGTCCACGTTGATCGGACGTGTCATCGAAGCGGCTGGGATGATGGTCTATGTTTTTGTATTTGACAAAAAGCTGAGCCTTCAGTTTTCCGATATGCGGCAGTTTGACCGGACGCTTCTGCATGATTTTATCCATTACGGACTGCCCCTCATCGCTGGCGAACTGGTATGGAGCGTAAACCTGATGGGAAATTCCATGATCTTCGGACATTTCTTTGACGCTTCCGTTGCCACGGCGGTATCCGTCGCCAATACCATGGACACCCTCGCCTATATCGCCATCTCCGGCTTGTCTTCGGCAGTCGGCATCCTTACCGGGAAAACAGTGGGAGCCGGGAAATACGATCTCATGAAGGAATATGCCCGGACCACCCAGGTGATTTTCCTGTTTGTCGGCCTGCTCTCGGGAGCGCTGGTGGCAGGACTCAGTAAACCTTTCATCCATCTGTATTCCGGTGTTTTTGGCGGAGGCATCAGCACGGCAGCAGCCCGGGAAGCCGCTCTTCTGATCCGTGTTTTGGCCGTTACCACCATTGGCGGAGCCTATCAGGGTCCCTGCCTCTTTGGGCTGGTGAAATGCGGCGGAGACATTTCGTTTGTCTTTAAAAATGATACCATCTTTGTATTTGGCGTGGTACTGCCCTCAGCACTGATTGCTGCGTCCCTCGGCGCCCCGGCCTGGGTGGTCTTTGCCTGTCTGAAATCAGACCAGATTTTAAAATGCTTCGTCGCCGTGGTCAAGGTCAACCGGTACAACTGGATGAAAAACCTGACACGCCCTGGTACAGGAGAGCCGGCCGAACAGCCCGGCATTGAATGATCCGGTACAGGGCAGCCTGATTATGACGTATATTCAACCTCATACAGAAAGATTGACGTTAGGGAGTATATGGTAAACATGAACCTGCAGAAAGGAGAACAATCATGATTTCCCGGCTGAAAAAAAGCGCCCTGTTTGGCGACATGTCCGATGCGGAAATACAGGGGTGCCTGAAGTGCAGCAAATCCGTCTGTACAAACTACGAAAAAGAGGAATTCATCTTCCGGCAGGGAGAAATTCCGGAAAACCTGTTTGTCCTTCTGGAAGGAACTGTTCTGGTAGGCAATGACTCCAGCGACGGACAGCGCAGTGTGGTGGCAACCTTTGATCAGCCGGGGGAGCTTTTTGGGGAAGTCTACCTGTTTCGGCACCAACAGGACCCAAAGCAGACGGGATACGACCATTATGCCCGGGCAGCTACTGCCGCAGCGGTTCTGCAGCTGCCCGGGGACTTTTTGTATCATACCTGCGGGAAAAACTGTGAGTATCACAGCAAGCTGATTTCCAATATGCTTTCCATACTGGCACAAAAGGCCTACTACCTGAATCAAAGGCTGCAGATACTGTCCTGCACCACCCTGCGCCGGAAAATAGCAAAAACCCTTCTTCTGTATTCTTCTTCCGACGGCAGCGTAACTCTTCCCATGAACCGGGAAGAACTGGCGGATTTCCTGAATGCCGCCCGCCCGTCCGTATCCCGGGAGCTTATGAAAATGCAGGCAGAAGGGCTCATTGCCATCCATCGAAACGATATCTTCATTCCGGATAGGGGAAAGCTGCGGCATATCCTATAACAATGATCAACAATGATCAATAATGATCACAAAAAAGTCCTTTTGAAGCCCGCAGAGTTGTCTTAAAGGTTTTAAGGCGTCCATTCCGTCCATTCCGTAACATATGTTACGGAATCTTTTTGCTGCGCATGATAGTCTTAAGCTGTTCCAATAAGAAACAAACAGAAGAAACAAACAGACAATCAACCGTTTAGAAGGGAGATATTCCATGCAAAATAAAATGTTTTGTTTTCAATGTCAGGAAACTGCCGGTTGTGCCGGATGCACACAGGCCGGAGTTTGCGGAAAGAAACCGGAAGTCGCCGCCATGCAGGATCTGCTGGTGTATGTGACCAAAGGTCTTTCCGCCGTGACCACACAGCTGCGCGCAGAGGGAAAGGAAATTCCTCACGAAGTCAACCATATGGTCACCCGGAATCTTTTTACCACCATAACAAACGTGAATTTCAACAAGGATGCCATTACTTCCCGTATCAGGGAAACACTGGGCAAAAAGCAGGAGCTCAAGGAGCAGGTGCAGAATAAAAAAGCGCTGCCCGACGCTGCACTCTGGTCGTCCGATGATCCGGCAGAGTTTCAGGCGAAAGCGTCTGAAGTCGGTGTGCTCTCCACCAAAGACGAAGACATCCGCAGCCTGCGGGAACTGATCCTATATGGTCTGAAGGGCCTTTCCGCCTATACAAGCCATGCAAACGCCCTGCTGCAGGATGACGAAAAGGTGGATGCCTTCCTTCAGCGCGCACTGGCTGCGACACTGGACGATTCCAGGACTGCAGACGACCTGGTCGCCCTGGCACTGGAAACCGGGGAGTTCGGTGTGAAAGGCATGGCGCTGCTGGACAAGGCCAACACCACCGCCTATGGCAATCCGGAGATTACAAAAGTAAATATCGGTGTGGGCACCCGCCCGGGCATTCTGATATCCGGCCATGACCTGCGGGATCTGGAAATGCTGCTGGAACAAACCCAGGGCACTGGCGTAGATGTTTACACCCATTCCGAAATGCTGCCGGCCAATTCTTATCCGGCTTTCAAGAAGTACCCCAATTTCATCGGCAATTACGGCAATGCATGGTGGAAACAGAAAGAGGAGTTCGAACGGTTCCACGGTCCGATCCTGATGACCACCAACTGTCTCGTGCCTCCAAAGGACAGCTACAGGGACCGTCTTTATACCACGGGCGAAGTCGGATATCCCGGCTGCAAACACATTCCCGGCGGCATCGGTAAGAAAAAGGACTTCTCCGAAATCATCGAACAGGCAAAGCGCTGTGCTCCCCCGGAGGAAATCGAACATGGAGAAATCATCGGCGGTTTTGCCCACAACCAGGTATTGGCCCTGGCAGACGACATTGTGGATGCCGTGAAATCCGGAGCCATAAAAAAGTTCGTGGTTATGGCCGGCTGTGATGGCCGTGCAAAGTCCAGGGATTACTATACGGAGTTTGCCAAAAAGCTGCCAAAGGACACCGTTATCCTGACAGCAGGCTGTGCCAAATATCGTTACAACAAACTGGACCTGGGGGATATCGGCGGAATTCCCCGCGTGCTGGATGCCGGTCAGTGCAACGATTCGTACTCCCTGGCAGTTATTGCGCTGAAGCTCAGGGAAGCTTTCGGGCTGGACGACATCAATGACCTGCCCATCGTTTACAATATCGCCTGGTATGAGCAGAAAGCAGTCCTGGTCCTGCTGGCACTGCTGTCCCTGGGGATCAAAAACATCCACCTTGGCCCCACGCTGCCGGCCTTTCTTTCCCCCAACGTGGCAAAAGTTCTTGTTCAAAACTTCGGAATCTCCGGAATCGGTACCGTGGAAGACGATATGGACTTGTTTGTTGTTTCCCATTAAAATTACAAAGTGCGCAGCTGAAATCACAAAGCCGCAGCTGAAATCACAAAGTGCGCAGCTGAAATCACAAAGTGCGCAGTCCGGGACGACATAATACAGAAAGTTGTCCACAGGCTGCGCGCTTTTGCTTTATGGCCCTATAAAATGGTCCGGATCCTGACCTTTCCCATTCCGCTTTTATTCCGGCATTTTTATGTTTTCCAGAGAAACATGAAGATTGATAAAGTTTGCACCGTCCCAGTCAAAAGACAAGTGGTCCAGGACGATATCGGCGCCCTTGTATTTTCCCCCGAATTTCAGATGAATCAGCTCATCCAGATGCTCCCTGAAATAGCTGCAGGTCGCCTCCCGCTTTTCTCCCAATGCAAATGGATCGAGCTTCCCTTTTGTCTCCTTCAAAAAGGAGCGGAGAACGTTGGACTGGTAAAGCCAGTCACAGACAATACTGCGCAGCTTGAATTCCTCCGAGAGCCGGAATTGTCTGTAGCTCTTTTGAAAGCGATCATAAAGAGAAGCCAGAACTGTCTGGGCCAGAACCACGCCGATGGTATTCTGCGAAGTATTCCAGCCGCCTACTGCCTGCACCTGATCCAATACCCCGGAGATTGCGGCATAATCCATGAATTCATTTTCGCAGCCGTTGCTTACCGAGACCTCTGCAAGGCCGACGGCTTTCTGGTAATTGTCCACATAGTACCCGATATACCGCAGGAATTCATGCATGTTGATATGACTGGAAAATGTCAGGTCCTTGGTCTCCTGATGGACAGATTCAATCATGTATTTCCCCGGAGAATTAACCGCCAGCATACAGTCGGAACGATCCGGATTATCTTCCAGGATGCCTCCGACGGAAGTAATCTGCGACTTTATGCTTTCATTCAGGGGACGGTCCTCATAAAGAGGCACAATCGCCGGTCCCAGCGTGGAAGAATACCGAACATAGACACGGGGCGTATAGTGATGAATCAGGTTCAGAACCCGGGCAAAAATCACACATCCTACCTCATCGGCGCCCGGATAAACGAATACCCGGTTCATCAGTCTTTCCGCCCGGACTTTTTTGGCAATGGCGGACTGATCCATGGCTGCATACCCATATTCCGCCGTATCATCCTTGGGTATGGTGAGAAGATCAAAGATCCCTTCCCGCACAAGGTCAACACAATACAGGTTGACAAAACGGTCCACTTTCCGGCGCGCCAGAAAATCCTCCAGATATTCTGACGGGATCCGGGCAGTCTGCTTTGGCAGCTCGGCCGTTTCCTCATCGCTGGCATGGCCGCGGTCAATTTTGTCCTTCAGATAGGCATAACGCCAGATCCATTTACCGTAATTTTCCCAATAATCCGGATCTTCATGGGAATCATTGGAGGCTGCCACCCTGGCCACAAGGTTAAACGCATGGATTCTCAAGGCTGGATTCTGTTCCTTCAGCTTTCTGAAGTTGTCCAGCGTCTTTTCACATTCCTCACGGGAACGGTGATGAATCCGTGAATTGATAATGTTGCCATAAACCAGAGTGTCCACGGAAAGTATGGCATACTCACAATCCGGTGCATTTTGAAAGATCCATTGCCAGATCCGCTCATAATCTGCCGGCGCTTTCATCTTCCCCATATATTCACGCGGCGGGACCAGCAGCTCCGCCCCATCGGCCATCCGGGCAAGACTTTGTGGAAAAATATAGTTGCAGGCCCTTTCATCCAGGGGGACATAAATGATCTTTGTCATTAGGTTCCATTCCTTTCCTGATGTTTATAACAATACTTGTATCATATCAGAAGTGAAATTACAATGATTTTATAAATATGTGGTTGCGGCCTTTACAAAATGATAAAATGGAAACCGGAAGAGAGACTCCTATGACTGAAAAATGGAAAGGCGCAGGAGCATGACAAAAGAGAATCCTATGACTGAAAAATGGATAGGTGCAGGAGCATGACAAAAGAGACTCCTATGATTGAAAAATGGAAAGGTGCAGGAGCATGACAAATATCCTGGTGATTGAAGATGACAAGGAAATCAACCAGCTGCTTTGCAGCATACTGTCCGGAAATGGCTATCAGTGCGTTTCAGAGTTTGCAGGAAATTCCGCATACGGGACGATGAAAGACAGGAAATTCGATTTGGTTCTGCTGGATTTGATGCTTCCCCAGATTCCGGGTGAGGAATTGCTCCGGCACTATCGGCGCATTTCCGACACTCCGGTGATTATCCTTTCCGCCAGGGGAGAAACGTCTGTGAAAGTTGATATGCTTCGCACCGGCGCAGACGATTATATCACCAAACCATTCGATAATGAGGAAGTACTGGCAAGAGTGGAAAGCAACCTGCGGCGAAGCCGGGGCAGCTCCTCTCCCCTGCTTGCCGCCGGGCCGCTGGAATTCAATACGGAAACCAACTGCTGCACCGTGGCTGGGAAAGAAGTCCCATTAACCGGAATGGAAATGAAAATACTCAGACTGTTTCTGGAGAACCCGCGGAAACTGTTTACCAAGGCCAATCTTTTTACAAGCGTCTGGAAGGAAGAATACCATTACGATGACAATGCGGTCAATACCCACATCAGCAATCTCCGGCGAAAATTAAAATCTGTCTGCCCGGATCAGCAGTTTATTGAAACCGTCTGGGGCATCGGATACAAACTTGCCGTCCACTCCTGAGCATTTCATCTTTCTTTAGAAACTCTTGAGAATTGCCGTTCATAATGGAGAGCATGGGAGATGAACGGAATGGAAGAAGTCATATTTGAAGCAAGAAACCTGACAAAGAAATATCGGAACAACCTGGCACTGGATCATATCAATCTTTCCCTGCGGCGCGGAGAAGTGTATGGTTTTATCGGCGAAAACGGTGCGGGAAAGACCACTGCGATACGTCTTATCACTGGCTTGTCGTTCCCAACAGAGGGAAGCATGGCGCTGTTTGGAAAATCGGGAACAAAAGAACTGCAAAGGCAGCGGGCCCGCATTGGATGCATGGTGGAAACCCCTGCGCTATATAAAAACATGACTGCGGTGCAGAACCTGGAGGCGCAGCGCATTCAGCGCGGCATCCCAAACCGGGACTGCATCGGCAAAACATTGAAGCTGGTGGGCTTATCCGACACCGGCAAAAAAGCCGTGCGTCACTTTTCTCTTGGTATGCGCCAGCGGCTGGGCATCGCAATGGCTTTGCTCAATGACCCGGAATTCCTGATTCTGGATGAGCCGATCAACGGCCTGGATCCATCCGGCATTGTGGAGATACGGGATCTGATCCGGCAGCTCAATCAGGAAAGAGGAATTACCTTTCTTGTATCCAGCCATATTCTCAATGAGCTGTATCAGACAGCCACATGTTATATCCTGCTGCACAAGGGCCGCGTACTGGAGGAACTGACGCAGAGGGAACTGGATGAAAAATGCAGGCGACATATTGCGATCAAGACAAACGATGCCGCCCAAACAACAATTACGCTGGAAAACAATCTTCTCACGACGAACTTTCAGGTCATGCCGGATGGCACCGTCCGCCTCTACGACCATTTGGACAATATGGAGGAAGTGGCGCAGGCTCTTTCCCGGGCAGGACTGCTTGTGACAGGTCTCAGCCTTGCCGGAGACAGCCTGGAAGATTATTTCTTTCATAAAATAGGAGGCCGATAATATGGGAAAACTCCTGCACACAGAATGGTACAAATTCGTTCACGATAAAAACTTCGGAGCTCTTTCCATTGCAGTCGTTCTGTTCAACATGATTATGCTTTCGGGAACTTCCGTGTGGGATCTGTCCGGGCAGTCTGCTTTGACGGAATGCATGAAAAAAGAAATCGCAACCGTACTCCTGGCCTGTATTTACGGGGGGATTTCCCTCGGCGGTGATTTTGCCGACCGTACTCTGTACCATGGCTTGATGACGGGAAGAAGCCGGAGCTCTGTTCTGATTGCAAAAACGATTGTTTTTACAGCTGCGGCAAACTTTCTTTTGTTTTGCTTTCCGTTTCTCCTTATCCTTTTCTGCTCCCTGAAAAATGGATGGGGAACAGCAATTTCCGCGGAACATCTTCTGCATGGGTTTGGTGTGGTATGGTCGCTGCTCCTTCTAGGATGTGCCATCAATGCCCTTCCCCTGCTATCCGCCGTCTGCTTCCGTGATATTGGCCGTACGACTGGCATCCCCATCGTCCTGTATTTTATCATGATTCTTTTATTGAACAGTCCCCATACTGCCATATGGTCAAAAATTCTGCCGGCTGGGCTTCTGATTTTAACGGCAGATGGGACGATTTCCCCTGCTTATGGCATCCTGGCCGGAGCATTGTGGTTCGCCTGGCTCACAGCGATTTCCATTTTTACTTTCCGCCGGGCGGAACTGCGTTAAGGAGGCGTATACGAAATGAGCAATTTAATGAAACACAGATGGTTCGAGCTGCGTCATCAGCCCATTTTCTGGTGGACCTGGGCGATATGCTGCGTATTTTCCTTCCTTTTGATTGGCATGGGCGGGGATCAATATATGACAGAAACGCCCATGGTCGCCGGGGTTTCCCCGGATTGGACGGGCCTTTTTATGAATGCGGCAGCAGACTGCATCCTTCCACTGATGATCGTCAGCGGAGCGTTTACTGCCATGCTGCTCAGCCAGCCGTTTTCCAGCCGGACCGTGGACCTGGAAGTCGCTGCAGGGCACAGCAGGGCAAAGATCTTCGCAAGCCAGTGCATTGTCGGTTTCACAGTGATCAATATCACCGTGCTGATCCCTGTCTTGCTGGCAGCCCTGTGCTGGATCGGAAGAGTCCCCATGCCCTCCGCGGCGATTGTGGTCCCTTATCTGATACGAGTCCTTTTCCTTCTGCTTCTACTGGATTTTTGCGCTTTTTCATCCTGTATCCTGTTTATTGTCCTGTTTCGCGATACCGCAAAATCCATGGCAGTATCCGCAATTTTCCTCCTTATAATGTTCTGGACGTTACCTGCGATGGAAGCTCCGCTGGCCAAAGCGCCTGGAATGGCCTACCCGCTGACACCGACCCTGCCCCTGCTGCTGCATCCCGCTTTCCTGATGCGATATGCCCTGTATGCAACACTGACTCCCTCGCAGACGCTGTGGACAGCCGGCATAGCCATTATCTGGACTGTCCTGCCTCTGAGCGCTGCCTATTGTGTGTTCCGTAAATGTGAGTTAAAATGACATGAGAAAAAAGATAGGAAGCGAATCACGGAAAGAAGGCGGTGTAAACGATCCGGATACTGTTACTGGTCATAAGTATACTGGCACTCGTTTCAGGAATCCGCCTTTTTCGTCTGAAGAGGCAGCTTCGGGATATCACCGTGCAACTGGAAGAACGCACCGACGGGAAAACAGAAAAAAAGGTCACCGTAGCATTGGTCGACAGGGATCCCAGTAAACTTGCCGCGGCGGTAAACCACAACCTGGATTTTCAAAGGAAGCTTCGAATCGACACACGCCGCAGCGATCTTCAGTTAAAAGATTCCATTGCAAACCTCAGCCATGATCTGCGGACCCCTCTGACCTCCACTTTGGGATACCTGCAATTGTCCCGGAATCCGGGATGCCCGGAGGAAAAGCGGGAGAAATATCTGAAAACCGCCGAGGATAAAGCGCATAGTCTGAAATCCATGATCAACAATCTATATGAATTATCTGTGCTGGATGTCCGGGAAGCCTCCCTTAAAACAGGAGCAATGGATTTGAATTTATTGTTGGGAGATGTTCTGGCGGATCAATATGAATCCTTTCAAAAACTTGGGATTTCCTTTGATATTCATCTTCCGAACCATCCTGTCCGAATATCCGGCGACCGAGTCGCCTGCACCCGCATCATCCAGAACCTGCTGAACAATGCATCCCGTTATGCGGAGGAAAATGTGGAAATCACTTTGGAGGAATCCGGATCCCATGCCTTTTTATCCGTCCGCAATGCCGCACCCAATCTGAGGGAAGAGGATATCGGTCATTTGTTTGAACGGTTCTATACAGCAGACAAATCCCGGAGCAACGGCGGTTCCGGATTGGGCCTTACTATCGTAAAAACCCTGCTGGAGAAAATGAATGGCAAGGTGGCTGAGGTGTCTCTGAAGGAACACATCCTCACGATAAAAGTGGGATTTCCGAGGATTCGCTCGTCTCCTCTCCGCTAGCCCCGCCAGTGGACCATCATAATCATCCATGAATCTCCGAATTTGCCGAGCAAGGACAGAAGATGTCAGTGATACACAAAACAATGACGCCAGGACAAGCTTTGATAAACCCGTTGATATTCTCATTCAAGTCGCGTATGCTATGGTTATTCCCAGAGACGTGAGGAACCCCATTGACGGCGATAGTCACGCAGAAAAATAAAGGACGGTAAAAACCAATGAAACGAATTTTCTTTGTGGAAGATGATTTGAGCTTAATCAGCGGTTTATCTTTTGCCCTCAAAAGGCAGGGGTATGAGATAGCTATTGCCCGTACCAGTCTTGAAGCGGAAAAACTATGGACAGACGGGAAATATGATCTGGTGATTCTGGACATATCCCTTCCCGATGGTTCCGGCTATGATATATGCAAAAAAATCCGTAAAACATCAAAGGTACCGATTATGTTTCTTACTGCTGCGGATGAAGAAACGGATATCATAATGGGGCTCGATATTGGCGGCGACGATTATATAACAAAGCCATTCAAACTGGCGGTGTTCCTGTCGAGAATAAATGCTCTGCTTCGCAGAAGCGATAACTTTTATCAGACAGATACTGAATTAGATTCCAATGGTATAAACGTACAATTGCTGAAGGGAGAAGTTTATAAAAATGGAGAACAACTTGACTTGACAGCAAGTGAGTATAAATTGCTGTGCCTGTTTATGAAAAATCCTGATCTTGTTCTTTCTCCGGAACAGATTCTAGGCAAACTATGGGACTGCAATGGAAGCTATATCGATAACAATGCTCTTACCGTATATGTACGCAGACTGCGTACAAAAATCGAAGACGACCCGAGTGAGCCACGAAAAATAGTAACGGTTCGACGCATGGGATATAAATGGAATACTGCGGATTGAGGTGCTTTATGAGAATACTGGCAAATAGAAAAATAAAATTGCTTTTTTCCTTAACATTGATGTTCATCATCGCATTCATCTTGCTTTCTGTCCTTTTTATAGGTTTGAAATTGGAAAATGCAGCACGGTATATACTGATTTCTTCCCTGATCATGGGCCTTTCCATATTGGCAGCCGGAGCCTGGTACTTCACGGGACAAAATAAAACCATGGAAAATGCGGTAAGGGAAATCAGAGAATATATTTCCGGAAATCAGAGCGCACGTATTGAATGTGATGAAGAAGGAGAGCTGTACCGGCTATTCCATGAAGTAAACTCCCTGGCTTCCATTTTAAATGCCCACGCTGAAAAAGAGGAAAGAGCAAAGCAGTTTTTGAAAAATGCCATCTCCGATATTTCCCATCAGTTAAAAACTCCACTTGCTGCCATGAATATCTATAATGGTATTCTGCAGGACGAAGCAAAGAATCTTCCAACAATCCAGAAATTTACGGTTCTTTCTGAAGAGGAGCTTGACCGGATCGAAATGCTGGTGCAGAACCTCTTGAAAATTACAAAATTTGATTCCGGAACAATTGTGATTGAAAAGGCGGAAGAAAATGTATCCGAAATGATGAACAGCATAGAAAGGCACTATTCTTTCCGTGCCAGGCAGGAAGAAAAGGAATGGCATCTGTCCGGTGATAACAACATTACTTTCTTATGCGACCGTAATTGGATAATGGAAGCCATCAGCAATATTGTTAAAAACGCTTTTGACCATACACAAAAAGGAAATGCCATTCATATTGAATGGAAACAATTTGCATCCGTTCTTCAAGTCATCATAAAAGACAATGGAAGCGGCATTCATCCGGAGGATTTACACCATATTTTTAAAAGATTCTATCGCAGTCGCTTTTCTCAGGACACACAGGGAATCGGACTCGGCCTGCCGCTTGCGAAAGCCATTGTTGAAGCACACAGTGGAACCATTCTGGTGGACAGCGAATTGGGCATTGGTACCACCTTTACAATCAATTTCTTAATTCCTACAGAATTGTAGGGTCAGCGTCATATCACAGTAGGACTGACATGCTAATCTTTCAATAACAAGACAGAAAGAGGTGGACAACCCATGAATTTATTGGAAGTCAAATCCATTTCCAAAACTTATGGCAGCGGAGAAACAGCAGTACATGCTTTAAAGAAAGTCAGCTTTTGTGTTCCCAAGGGGGAATTCGTGGCAGTGGTTGGTGAATCGGGTTCCGGCAAAAGTACGCTTCTCAATATGCTGGGTGCACTGGATACCCCCACTTCCGGCAAGGTATGGATTGACGGCGAGGATATTTTTGAGATGAAAGACAGCAGCCGGACAATCTTCCGGCGCAGAAATATTGGATTTGTTTTTCAGAGTTTCAATCTCATCCCGGAATTGAATATTGAGCAAAATATCATATTCCCCGTATTGCTTGATTATCAAAAGCCCGACAGGAGATATCTGCAGGAATTACTTACGGTGCTAAATTTGAAGGATCGCAGCCGCCATCTGCCCGGTCAATTATCCGGCGGGCAGCAGCAGCGTGCAGCAATAGGCCGTGCACTGATTACGCGGCCATCCCTTATCCTTGCAGACGAGCCGACAGGTAATCTGGACACACAGAACAGCAGCGAGGTGATCACTTTGCTAAAAGAGGCCTCAAGGAAGTATGAACAGACGATTATCATGATTACCCATAATCGAAGTATCGCACAAACCGCAGACCGGATACTGCAGGTATCCGACGGTGTACTGACCGACCTGGGAGGTGCCGCAAATGAAAAGCTATCTTAGCCTGATCCCTATTTCTGCAAAGGTACACAGACGACAAAACCGTATGACGCTTCTATGCATCATCTTTGCCGTTTTCCTCGTAACGTCCGTTTTCAGCATGGCGGACATGGGGATCCGAATGGAGGAAACAAGATTATTGAACAAGCATGGAAGTCAGGCACTGAAAGCGTTTGGAAGCAGTGCAGCGGTACAGACAGTCTATCCCATTGCTGCGGTGCTGGTTGTTCTCATTCTGATTGCAGGAGTACTGATGATTGCAAGCAGTATCAACAGCAGTGTCGCCCAAAGGACAAAATTTTTCGGAATGATGCGCTGTATTGGAATGAGCAAACAGCAAATTATCCATTTTGTAAGACTGGAAGCTCTGAACTGGTGCAAAACTGCGGTTCCGACAGGCGTTGTAATTGGAATCGCAGCCACATGGGGACTGTGTGCTGCGCTACGATTCCTTGTTGGCGAAGAATTTTCCAATATCCCTCTTTTCGGAATCAGCGCAATTGGTATCCTCAGTGGGGTTATCACAGGTATTGTCACGGTGCTGATTGCCGCAAGATCTCCGGCAAAACGGGCAGCAAAAGTATCTCCTGTTACAGCAGTTTCCGGAAATTCAGAGAGTACGAAAGGTGTACGTCAGGCAGTGGTGAATACACACGCTTTCAAAATAGAAACTGCTCTTGGCGTTCATCATGCAGTATCAGCAAGGAAAAATCGGATCCTTATGACCGGCTCGTTTGCCCTCAGTATTATTCTCTTTTTAAGTTTTTCGGTTCTGATTGATTTTATCGGCTACCTCATGCCTCAATCGTCCGGGACTTCTGATATTGACATTTCAAGCAGCGACAGCTCCAATTCCATAGACAGGAAGCTGCTTGACAAAATCAGTGGCATGGAAGGTGTTGAACATGTTTTTGGGCGCAGGAGTTGTTTTGATGTTCCCGCCGAATCAGAAAGGGATCCGATACCTTCCGGTACCATTGATCTGATTTCTTATGATGAATTTGATTTGGATTGCCTTACAAAAGACGGCATGCTAAAAAAGGGCAGCGATATCTCAAAGGTGTATGGAGATAGTCATTCTGTGCTTGCAACCTGGGACAAAGACAGCCACCTGAAAATAGGCGATAAAGTGCGGGCAGGCAAGGAGGAACTTGAAATTGCAGGTTTGTTGACATATGACCCTTTCAGCAGGAACGGCCTCACAAATGGCAAAATAACGCTGATTGCTTCCGGCGATACATTTGTCCGTCTGACTGGTATAACGGATTACTCACTTGTTATGATACAGACGGCAAAGGATGCTACAGACAAAGAAGTGACAGCAATCAGCAGCCTGTTGGATGAAAACTGTACGTTTCGTGACAGACGCGACCAGCGCACTACCGGCACCTATACGGCCTTTGTGCTCTGTGTATATGGATTTTTGGAAATTATTACCTTAGTTACGGTTTTTAATATCGTTAACAGCATCTCCATGAGTGTATCTGCAAGAATACAGCAGTACGGAGCAATGCGGGCGGTTGGAATGGACGGGCACCAAATAACAAAAATGATAGCTGCCGAAGCGTTTACCTATGCGTTATCCGGCTGCATTGTCGGCTGTACAGCTGGTTTGCTTATCAGCAAATTGCTGTATGACAAGCTCATTACCGCTCATTTCAGCTATGCTGTCTGGAGTTTGCCTGTCAAGCCACTGCTGATTATCCTTTTATTTGTTTTTCTTGCAGCCATTGCGGCGGTTTATGCTCCGTCAAAACGATTACGGAACATGTCTGTAACAGAGACGCTAAATGAATTGTAAATGAATTGCAATGGGATGAAAATAACCGGAGGCACCCTTTGGATCATACAATCAATCAAAGCCAGCGGAAAAGATAACAAAATAAAAATCAGGAAACACTTGACTGCCCCCTTAGGGGCTGGCTTAAAATGATTATAGGAGCAATTAGGATTATGGAATCGTGTTGGGAGGAAAGATTATGCTGATAAAAGAAGTTTGTGAGAAGTGCAAACTGACCAAAAAAGCGATAGAATATTACGAGTCTAAAAACCTGATACATCCGCAGATACTCGAAAACGGGTACAGAGATTTCAGCGATGCCGATATATCTGCGCTGAAAGAGATATCCGTGCTTAGAAAATGCGGCATCAACATTGCCGACATTGCAGAGATACTAACCAGCTCAAATAAAACGGCAGCCTTGGCCAAGTGCAGATATATCACAGATTTACGGATGCAACGTATGAGTGAACTACAAAGGTGTATGGACAGGCTGGTTGCAGACTACGATGTCAATCGGGAATTTGATTATCTGCAGACACACGATGAGGACTTATACACCATAAAAGAGAAATTGGTTTTTGCTTTCCCCGGAAACTATGGCCTTTATGTATCTATGCATTTTGGCAGATTCCTGAACGGGACAATTGAAACTGAGGAGCAACGAAAAGCTTATGATGCAATCGTGCGGTATCTTGATCATGTAAATCTATACTTGCCTGCAGAGCTTTCTGAATTTCTGGAAGCCTTCTTCACTGTGGGTACAAAAAGTGATGCGGTCAAAATTGAAGAAGAAACAAATAGCAGAATGCTTGAGATGCTGACTGATACAGAGGGATACCTGGAGCGCAACCATGAGCAAATAGAACGATATCTTGAATATAAATGTTCAGATGAGTATAAAAACTCTGAGGCTGCTAAAATTCAAAAGTCTATGCTGGATTTTCAAAAGGAAAGCGGCTATCAGGAAGTTTTAATAGCCAACATGAAAATACTTAGCCCCGCCTATGCCGGGTACCATAAAAAAGTGGAAGCCGCAAATGAAATCATGCTGAAAAAGTTTCCGAAAGCAAAGGATATGTATGAATTAAATTAATATACAGTGGCGTATTTTTGAAACTTGTGGGCCCACTTTCGCTTTTATAGGGTGCATATTCGTTTTTATGGGTGTAAATCCAAAAGGACGGGTGCACCTTTTCAACCTCTAATCTTCCGGAATAACAGTTTCGGATTGTGATTTTACTTCTGTATGCTTGTCGTTTTTTTCAAAAATCTGTAACCCAATAACTGTTAAAAGAAGATTAAACACTATCACTGCAATAATTGCACCCAGTATGATCTTCCAGATTAACTTCGCTCGGTGGTTTTTTATAGCAAGCTGTTCATTGATTCTTGATAGCTGCTGTGCAACATGATCCGTGTCAGCTTCATCAACGATTTTTGCCCCTAACAACTTGCTGACGGAAGTTTCGAATATTTCTGCAATTCTTATCAGCATATCCGCATCAGGTACTGAAAGCCCCTTTTCCCATTTGGAAATTGTTTGCCGAACAACATTCAACCGAATGGCAAGCTCTTCCTGTGAAAGTCCTTTCGCTTTTCTGAGTGCCTTTAAATTATCATTGAACATAAATGATACCTCCATTTCTTATAGTATCATTTTAGCCCAGAGCATATCGTTGCGGCAAGCAACGCAGATGAACATGATACTGTTAGGCAGGATTTATTCTTCAAGGTCCACAAGAGCCTATAATTATTAGAGAAGTATTGACAAACTAACTGGGATTTAGTATACTTATAGTATACTAAATAGAATGGTGGTTCATTAAGATGAGCAGAGAAAACAAAAAAGAAGCGGTTGCTGCTTTGCATAGGAGACAAATTATGATATCAGCTGATAGATTATTTTTGGAAAAAGGCTTTGTCCAAACTACAATTGACGACATTTCAAAGGCTTCTGAATACAGTCGAAGAACTATCTACTCGTATTACGAAAGTAAGGAGGACATCCTATACCATATTATCGAAAAGGGGTTGCTTTCTCTAAAAGCCAATATTAGCACTGCACTTAGTAAAAGCAAAGATTTTCTTGGCAGGTATCATATCATTTGTACTGCTTTTAAATCGTATCAATATGATTCCCCTATTTCTGTGGACAGTGTGATAAAAGCAAAGCCAACCGCCTTTAACGAAAAGGATATTCCAGAAGTCATTATTCGAATACTTTCTTTAGGGGATGAAATCAATCAAATTCTTGCAAGCTTTATAGAAGATGGGATAAAACAGAAAGTGGTAAGAGAAGATATTAATCCAATGGCAACTGTGTATATTATGTGGTCGAACATTTCATCATTACTGTCATTAGTTGAAACAAAAGAAATGGTTATTAAAAAACAGCTCGGTATGACAGATAGTGAATTTCTTGATTACGGTTACACACAAATTGTTAATTCTCTATTGAAAGAACGCATATAGGGTCATGCCATATCACCTACACAAAGAAAAGGAGGGAGTTACTTGAGCTTTGAATTAGAATTATTTAACAGCAGCCTCATTCAAAAACAGGCTATAAGCGAAGTCCTGAAAATGAATGAGGAAACAGCAAAATACGGTCTGATCCTGACAGAGCAGCAGGCAGTTGCTTTGGTCAAAACAAGGTCTGATTCACTTAAAAACACGGGCAGAATTGAATTTAGCGGTGGTGTAATAGATAAGCTGATTTTAGCTTTTTGTGATTCTCCTTATATTACTCAGCAAAACTACGAAGATACACTGCATGAATTGGTAGATATATTTTATTCCTTCAAGAATGAAACATTGGATATGATTAGCGATAACGACTTGATTGCCTTCATGCAAAAGTCCTTTAATGGCACTTGCTGTGGCTCGTTAGAGCTATTATCCGGGAGAGAATTGCCGGAACTTGCCCGTAAACTGAACTGTATTCATATGAAAGATTTCAAGGAGGAACTAGATGACGAATATTGATCGAATACATTTTATAAACAGATCCGCATTGAGTGGAAGAAATTACTTTGTTTCATTAATTGAGCAGGGGCAGCTTTGTGCATTGTTCTCAGACACAGAGATAGAGCGTATGCAACTTGAAAGCCTGACGCTATTAGCCAAGCGGACAGAACTTTTTAATAATGGTAACAGCAGTTCCATACGAATAGAAAAGGCACAGGACTTATTAGCATCTATCTTATATACCGTGGGGGTTCAGTTGAAATCCTATGCTTCTCCTGAGGATGCTATTGATGCGTTAAGAACTGAGAATTTAGACCACTTGTTCTATTCGGGGTTAAAAAAAATCAATTGGAAGATTATGATTGCGAAACAGACACATTTGCGGTTAAAAAAATGCTTATTCAAAACTCAAAATGTGTTTTATCGCTTAACAGCAGTCGACGGCATCAATGGTTTTTTTAAGTTGTATAATCCAAAATTCTCCGCACAAGAAATCCATATCACAGCGGATTATCCTACCTTCAACGGTGTATATGATCTTGACGGTATAGAGTTTATAGAAAAGTATTTGCAGAATATTACCCATGAAAACAGGTTTTGCTCATACTTTTCCGAAAATGCAGTTCATCACCTACTATGCGGACTTGATGAAAACTACCAGAAAGTTTTGATGAATATATACGAGCCAGTATTAACTGCTTCGCTTGGATGTATTTTAACTTACCACCCAGGCCGTGATCTGAATTTGAGCCACAATGACATAGATACTTTAGCGGATCTGTTTTCCGGGAAAGGCATTGATGAGGTTGAGCAGCTGATAAAAAATGCATTAGATCAATTGATAGCCGAACTGAATTGCTCTTCCGATTTGAGTGACTATCTAAAAAACAGTATCACAAAAATTGCAGTATCCATCAAAAATGCAGCACATCATAACTGTCTGGACAAGGTGTTTTTGATCCCCTTCTACCCGGAAGATAATCAAAAAATCGTGTTATCCTATGGAGAACGGATGGATGACAAATCCTATACTGCAATACTTAATGATCTTCTTCAGTGTAACAGCGCCAATGGCAAAGCGGACATCATCTGCAACAGAATCTCTTCCTTTGGTGATTTGCTGGAAATTTTACGGGATGCGGATTTGATACAGGACGAATTGCTTCATATTTTCCGAAGGATTCCATCTGCTGAAATAGCCGCATTGCTCAAGCGATATCCCAATGAGGACTTTTTGTATGATGAGAGTGAATTAAAAATATACCATGCATTGCAAGCATTTAAGAAAATGTTGCCGGAAAAAGCCAGATTGCAGCTTGAAAAAGCAGCCGTTATGTGCTTAATCAGCTTTTCGTGGGATTGCACAGATTAAAAAAGGAGACGAGCTTATAAACCGCTGTTTTTCTGGTAAGGTAGCTAACCTTAAGTTAGTTAAGGGCAAACTTTCCGAAAGGTAAGGACGCAAAGCCAAGGATCTAAAGTGCAATTGCATTATGATACCCTGGCTACCATGAGGTGTGTATTAGATCTGCCCTTTCACGCGGCAGGTTTTTGGATTCATAAGTGTGCGAATAAAATTGTTTTCTTTATGGAATCTTTAAAATTTCCTTTTATAGTGTAATCAGAACGACGAAAGGAAGATGCTTATGGATTCCTATATTCTGCAAACAAAAGCCCTATGCCGGAACTTCAAACGGCAGCATGCCGTCAGTAATATCTCACTTTCCATCACAAAAAATTCTGTCTACGGCTTGCTGGGGCCGAACGGAGCGGGAAAATCCACTACCCTGAAAATGATTACTGGAATGCTGCGCCCTACTTCGGGTGAGATCATTTTTGAAGACCATCCGTGGAACCGCAAGGATTTGACAAATATCGGCGCGCTGATCGAATCGCCGCCGCTGTATGAAAACCTCACCGCCAAAGAGAATCTCAAGGTCCGTACTCTGCTGCTGGGTTTACCGGATTCACGTATTCAAGAGGTGTTGGAAACCGTCAGCCTGACCGACACCGGAAATAAGCGCGCCGGACAGTTTTCAATGGGAATGAAACAGCGCCTCGGCATTGCCATCGCCTTGTTGAATCACCCGAAACTGCTGATTTTGGACGAGCCGACCAACGGCCTTGATCCAATCGGCATTCAGGATCTGCGCGAACTGATCCGGTCTTTTCCCGAGCAGGGTATAACAGTCATCCTGTCAAGTCATATCCTGTCCGAGGTGGAGTTGATCGCGGACCATATCGGTATCATCGCGGACGGAATGCTGGGGTATGAAGGTAAGATCAACCCCGGTGAAAATCTGGAATCGCTGTTCATGGAAGTCGTAAAGAACAGCAGAAAGGCGGGTGCGTGACATGAGCCGATACTTAAGGGCTGAAAATTTGAAGATGAAGCGCACTTTTGCACGGAAGCTCATACTGCTTGCCCCGCTTACCACACTGCTCCTGACATGGGCTTTAGCGGCCATATGGTTCCAGGTGAACGCCTTTAACTGGTGGTACATCCTTCTGATGCCCGGATTCATCGCTTTGATTTGTGCTCTTTCCGATCAGAAAGAAACGAAGAAGCTGGGGTATCGCGGCGTTCTTTCGCTGCCGGTTTCACTAAAAAAGGTCTGGCTCGCAAAAAACTTGACGCTGATCTTTTACACGGCACTGTCGGACTTTGTTTTATTGATTGGAATTCTGCTTGGAGGCTCCTCCGTTCCGAATCCACTGCCGTTCGGAGCCTCCTGTCTTGGGATGCTTCTCATTTTTATTACATCCTTATGGCAGATTCCGCTTTGCCTGTTTTTATCCGGAAAAGTCGGCATGGTTGGAACGGTTATTATTCAGGTCGGCGTCGGTGACGTGCTTGGCATACTGTTTGCAACAAAATCAAATTGGTGGTTCTGTCCTTACAGCTGGGCAACGCGAATCATGACGCCGGTACTCGGAATTCTTCCGAATGGGACCCTTGCTCAGAGCGGCGACCCGATGCTGAACCCGGCGGTTATTCCGATAGCAATCGTACTGTCCCTATTACTGTTTGCTTTTTTTCTGCTTGCCACGACCGTATGGTTTCCAAGACAGGAGGCGAGATAAGTGCTGATCCGCTGTGTTTGCTCGGATTTTTATAAAATGAAGCGCACTCCCATTCTATGGCTTCATATTGCCGCGCCATTGATCGGTGCTTTCGCGTTTTTAGGGTATTACTCCATGTCGGTTAACAGCCAGCCTTTGGCCCGAATCGACGCTTTTCTGGAAGCATTATGTGTTGTCTTTCCCATACTGATCGGGCTGCTGTGCGGCATGGCAGCCGCGCAGGAGGAACAGGCCGGCAGTTATCAGGTTATGCTTGCCGGAACAAAATCCAGAGCAACCTCATATTTGAGTAAACTATTTTTATTGCTGATCCTGTCCGCCTTTTCCGTGGCGCTTGCCATAGGCGTTTTTGCGGCGGGGTATCATGCAGCGTCCGCATGGTTCTATCTTCATGCCGCATTCGCTGTTTGGGGCGGAACCGTGTTTTTATATACCCTGCACCTGTTTGTGAGTTTCCGTTTCGGCCGGGGAGCTTCCATCGGACTGGGCATCTTCGGCGCGCTGATCACCGCCCTGATGCTGACCGGATTGGGCGATCAAATCTGGCACTGGATGCCGTGGGCGTGGAGCGTGCGCATTTGTAACGACATGATATTTGCCCTGCAAACCCCTTCCGCGGCATCATTGGCCGCCGCAGATATTCAATGTGGCGTTGCTGCATGCTTGGCAGCTACCGTTTTATCTATCGCTGCGAACCTGCTGTGGTTTCAGCGATGGAACGGTTCAAAGTCCAATGAATAGGAGAAGTGCCATGAAATTGAGACAAACTTTAATTGTGCTGATGAGCACGATCCTGTGTACTTCCATCAGTGCCTGCTCCATGACGAATCAGGATAAGCCTGTGTACGCCGTGAACGACGATAACGTCACCCAAATCTGTTTTCAGGGAACAACCTATCAGATTTCAGCAACCTCTCTGGAATCCGATGAGCTTGGAGGCTGGATCGGCATTATGAAAAAAGCGGTTGTTCTCGATAAAGATTTGAATATTTTCACTCAAGCGGAAGGAATTACTTTTATCGACGGGCAGCCATGAATTTTGCCGTTGGATTTGCTATTTGGAAAATGACTCGGTATACTCGGTATGAGGCTTGAAAGGATGTGGGGACCATTGGCAAAAATACTTGCGATTGATGATGAACCTGACATTTTGTCCTTGATTGAGAGAACACTCCAAAAGGCCAGCCATCTGGTGACAACGGCTTTGTCACCAGACAGCATTGAACTGAAAACTTTGAATCATTATGATTTGATCCTGTTGGACGTCATGATGCCGGGGACGGACGGCTTTTCGTTCTGTCAGAAAGTGCGGGATGCAGTGGACTGCCCGATCCTGTTTCTGACCGCGAAAACGATGGAGTCCGACGTGATGTTTGGATTTGGCCTGGGCGCGGATGATTACATCAAGAAACCGTTTAGCACCGGCGAGCTTCGGGCAAGGGTGAACGCGCATCTGCGAAGGGAAACACGTAAAAAGCGGCATGTACTGCATGTGTCCGGACTGGAATTTAATCTCGCCGCCAAAGAAGTCACTGTAGATGGACAGAGGATTCCGTTGACTAAAATCGAGTACGGGATTTGCGAATACCTCGCTCAAAATCGTGGGCAGGTATTTACCAAGGAACAGATTTACGATGCTGTCTGCGGATATGACGCGGAGGGCGACAGCTTTACCGTGGCTGTGCATATCAAGAACGTCCGGGCGAAATTGGCTGTATATCAAGTGGCTCCGATTTCGACAGTTTGGGGGATCGGATACAAATGGGACTGAAAAGAAGCAGGAAGCTCCGAACCTTCTTTGTTCAATATCTGTTTGCCCTTTTTATCGGTTTTTTGATGATTATCCTAATTGTGACCGGATTGTTTTTTGTGTCGCTACAGTCGGGCTTCATTATTTCCGTGGGCGATGTGGAAACATCCATTGAAAGCCAAGAGGCTGAGATTGCTGCCGCTGAAACCGTCAGTGCTGACCTGATCCCGAACACCTGCAAATATGCCACTGTAAGCGCGGAAGGTAAATTTTTGTCAGGGAACATGACTAAAGCTGAGACTTTGACCGCATGGGACTCCATCCAAAAAGGACGGAGAAGCTCATGGGGATTTCTCGGAACAGGTTTTATTTCTGATTGTTACTTTCCGATTGAACGGAAGGATGGATTCTGCATCGTTGAGTATTCATCTTTATCTCAGTTTTCACCGGTGATACTGCGGGAACACCTGCCCGCCCCGGAAATTGTATTGGTATGGATCATTATCGGCGCATTTTTAGTCGAGATTTTTTTGCTTTCTAAAATCTATGGAAAGAAAATCAGCCGGAAACTGATTCCGCTAAAAAACGCAACGGAAAAAATACGAGGAAAAGACCTCGAGTTTGAGATTCAATACAGCGGCATCGAAGAAATTGATTCCGCGCTGCAATCGCTTGACACGATGAAAGCCGAATTGAAGCATTCGCTGGAAGCGCAGTGGAAAATGGAGCAGACGCGAAAAACGCAGGTTTCCGCTCTGGCGCATGATTTAAAGACGCCTCTTACCGTAATTCGCGGCAACGCGGAAATATTGGACGATACAGGACAGACAGAAGAACAAAAGGAATGCACCCTCTACATCCGGAAGAACGCCGATCAGATGGAGCGGTATATTCAGATGCTGATCGACTTGTCCAAAGTGGAAAACGGATGCCCGTTAAAATTGGAATCAACTGTAACGAGGATTTTTCTGGACAGTTTATACGCCCAGATAAATGCTCTAGCTTCCGTGAAACAAATCCATGTGGAAACAGATGAAAAGGATTTGCCGAATACCCTCTGCCTTGATGTTTTCCAAATGTTTAGAGCGATTATCAATGTCGCATCCAATGCGGTTGATTACTCCCCGGAACGCGGCACAATCACGTTTTCTACATTCAGTGATGGGCAGACGATTCGCTTTCAAATTGCCGACACCGGCAAAGGGTTCTCTCCAGCAGATTTGAAAAATGCAGCAAATCAGTTTTACCAGGGAGATTCCAGCAGAAATTCAAAATTTCATTATGGCATGGGACTTTTTATCGCGGATTCTATCGTGAAGCAGCACGGCGGCACGCTTACGCTTGGGAATAAATCTTCCACAGGCGGAGGAATGGTTATTATTAAAATTCCAATACAGCTACAAGGCGCTTTCGGATTCCACGCAAGTGGGGAAGACAATGTGAAAACGGGCATAAAAATATCCTAAAAGCCCAGGAAAAATAGACTTTTAGGACATTTGTGTCTAATGACGGTAATAGTAATTGTCCACCGGAAAATGCTTGATGACGCCTTCCAAATCATAACACCAGTTTTGTGAGCCTTCAGCCGTAAAGACAGGGTGCTCCACTGAAAACACAAGGCTTCCACCCTGCTTTAATACATGGTGTATCTTTTGCACGATGGGCTCAAAATCTGCAATGTAATGAAATGCAAGAGAGCTCACCACCGCATCAAAGCTCTCCGATGGAAAGTCAACATCCTCCATGGGGCTGCACAGATATTCCACCTGCTGAAATGTGGTTTTCTTTTTAGCAACCTCCAGCATTTTATGAGAAATATCCACGCCAACCACGGAAGCTGCACCCTGTTCCATGGCATAGATGCAGTGCCAACCGTAGCCACAGCCTAAGTCGAGCATCCGTTTACCGCTAAAATCGGGAAGCAGGCTTTTCATCGTTTCCCATTCACCCGCGGCAATCAGCCCGTCCTTAGAGCGGCTCATTTGGCTGTATTTTTCAAAAAATATATCGTTATCGTACTTGTTTTCTTTCATCTTATTATTCTCCCATACAAATTATTATTTTGAATTTGTAATGTTTGATATAAGGCAATCGGCATCTATATGTAGAGCGTTGCAAATAAGGGTAGCGTATAAGCGTTTATCAGCTTCTGTTTTACAAGCATTATGATACACAACATCAATTGCCGACTGCTCGAATTCTTTTAGGCTCCCCATCCGCACCCCCCCCGGTAAATTCTTATTATAATACGTTCAATATGCACAGAAATGTATATCTATTCCAAAACAAAACGATTATATGCAATTCTTTTTCCTGTATCTGTTTTAAAATTTTGTTCAATACATTTCTTTATTTCTTGCTGTTGCTTATGCCTATCCATGGCTGTTAAATTTTCTAATAAATCTGCCTCCCATTGTATTTGAAAATCAATTCCATCGATTTTTGAAGGGGTATGATGATTGCCTATTATAAAACATATCCTATCGATATTTTTATCATAGCCTACCTTTTGCAATATCTCTCGTGCTGCTGCTGGTCCCTCTTTTTCTTGATAAGCACCATCTATTGAACCATACTTCTTTTGCGCTTCAACCGCACCAATATCATGCAGTATAGCAACAATAGTAATTATTTCTTTTTCTTCCTCTATATTTTCACCTTTCATAATATCTTCTGCATTTCGCAATACTTTGAGAGTATGTTCTATTCCGAAAGGAATCTCTTTAAAAACTTCTTTCATTTCTTCAATAATTTTCTCTTTAAACATAACATGCCTCCATAACTTTACTGCATAATTATCATGTTCAATTTTCACACCTAACCCCACAATATTAATATCCCTCGACTACTATAACTTCACCTTCTTCAGCAGTTGGGGGTTGAAAATGATCATAATAAGTGGAAGCTGTTTGCTCCGTCAATATGATATCATTTTGATGATTTCCGTTTCTTTTTCGAATACGTTCCATAACAACTTCCTTAGGTGTCTTAATATAATAGATTTTGGGTTCTATATCGTATTTCTTTAATAATGAGATATATTCATTTCTCATTTCTCTAGACCAAAATGAATAATCAAGAACAATATCAATATTTTGCATGATAAGTGAAATTAGTTTTTCATCAAGATAGGTTTTAATATCTTCTAAAACCTCCTGAGGTAAAGGATGTACTTTCAAACCTCGTTTGAATGATTCTTCATCATAAGACAGTACTGCCATCCCTGTACTTTCAAATTTTTTTGCTAGTGTTGATTTACCTGCTCCTGCAGGTCCGCACATTAAAAAAACTTTACTTTTTGACAAATTATCTACTGTATTTTTCATTGGTATAACCTCCTCGTGTTATCCCATTCCCGGCCTCTCTATAAGTGTTTGAGAGCGACTTTCTTCATCTTGAGAATCGAATAATAATTGTTCGACAAACCCCCAGATATAATGGCCTATGAGTAAGTTCTTCTATTAACATTTAACATTATTATTCACCTCTACAAATTCCTGTTTGCTGATATAATCCTATAAATTAGTAAGGAAACTGTTGCCGTGCATATCTAGTTATTATACCATATCGTGAACTTTTCCACAAAAACGCGAAAAACCCAGAGCTGAAGATCAGGGAAGACTGCCTGTAAGATCCCGATTGCGCCCATCCCTCCCAGCACGTCGTTCGCTGTCCGCCGGGATTTTACATGAAACGCAAACATTAATATTGCGTGAAGAAGCAGAACAAGTAATGAGTGCCTTGATTCCTGGAGCTTCGGGGGTCATTCACTTCGTTTAGCCTCCATATCAGGCCAGGGAAAATCATATGATAGACGCGCGCCAGTTGACCCAGCATTTGCTGCTGCTCCTTTGTCCCTTCGGAGGAGATTTTATTCGGCAGGGCACGTTTTTCAGGCTTTTCCATGTGACAGGCCACCCTGGCCCTGCCGGACACGATATCGTCAAAAGTCTTGATGTCACGCTCTTTTTGCCGCTCGAGCCTGCGTTTGTTACTCATCTGGATTCACCATCCTACAAGGCCTCTGATCCTTGAGTACCGCTCGAAAATCCTTCCGCAGGGGATACATAAATATGGCTTTCCGTGACAGCCCATGTCATGATGCCTGTCCATTCGCCCCCGCCCCTGCGTCTCACCAAGGTATACCCAGTTGGCTGCGCGATAGCTGGTACCCTGGTAAAACGTAGTATCTACAAAAGTCTCCAAAAGCACTGGGGCATAGCAGTATGCATTCAGCCAGTCCTCACATATCCTGTGCGCAGCTGCTGAGAGTTCCCGGCTTGACAGGTTTCTTACATGCACCCAGGGAAGCACGAGGTAGCGTGAATTGTTTACCACCAGGTTCAGTCTGGCTTTACGGTCTTCAACGCTCCACCCAATCCACTCGTCACGCTTTTGCAGCGCCCATGCAGCCGCAGAAAACTGCAAGCACCCCAGGTCTGCTCCATCGGATGTTATGAAGTATTGCAATTGTGCTCCGTATGCATGTTTGTAGCCAATTGTGTGATACTCGCTTATGTATTCCCGCCAGCGACGGCGTTTAGCTGCGTTATCTGCCAGTTCCAACGTTATGGCGCCGCATTCCGTTATATCTGCCGGTCGTGTGTTGTTTGCAGGTGTCAGCATTGGCCTTGAACCTCCCCCCTGTTCTCTTAACCGCTTTGCTCACCGGCAGCTCGATCAAGCCGTTTGCTTCCAATACGTCGAGATACGCAGCACACTGCAGTCTCTTCGGCCTTCCGGCAGGCGTGACCCATCCGATCAGCTCACAAACTGTTGAGGCCATCTCCGTTTTGGAAAGCTTTGAATATGTTCTGGTCACCCATATTATTGTCTCAATATCTTCAGGACTGAATGTCCTGTCGGAAAACACCCTGATAGTATCATCCATAGACTTGTCTTTCACCTTCCCTTCAAGTCTATAGTAACACAATCCTTTTTGGGAGTTCAGCCTTATTTTTCATATTAAAAAATTTTTTTGCCCTCGCTAAACCTTGATATTGCTCATTGTTGGTTTTCTCTCTTCATCCGTGGCGCTTTCCTCATGAAATTGTCCTGATAATTCATCTGAACTCATCGCCATTATGCAAGCTGATCTGCTGTCCCCAGCGTGGCTTGTGCCTGTACAAGCGCGGCAACCAGCGCTACAACCTCATGGTCCAGGCACCGAGTAATGAGATATTGGGATTATAATCTTTCAAAAAATGCTTGATAAAATTTTTAATTTCGGCTAAAATATGATTATATTCTGTAATCGCCGAAAGGAGCATTTGATATGGAGTATATCAAGAGGTTTATGGAGGATGTATTTCTAAGGCTCAATGAGCAATACCCCGCCATTTTGATAACCGGCCCAAGACAGGTCGGAAAGACCACCATGCTGCAAAAGCTCACAGAGCTTGAGGGTAGGAATCGACACTATGTATCCCTGGATGATTTAAATGTAAGAGCATTGGCCAAATCTGATCCTGCTATGTTTTTTCAAATTCATCAGCCCCCGGTGTTCATTGACGAGGTGCAGTATGCACCGGAGCTATTTACCTATATTAAAATAAGTGTGGATCAGAACCACCGCCCCGGCGATTTCTGGATGACTGGCTCACAGCTATTTAAACTGATGCATGGTGTACAGGAGTCCCTGGCAGGGCGAGTGGCACTATTGCATTTATCACCGCTGTCACAGCATGAGATTTATAGGGGACAGCCGGGAGCATTCAGCCTGGACTTTGCAACTCTACAGAAAAGGCAGGCCGCTATTCCTGCCGCAACTACGCCTCAAATCTTTGAGCGTATCTTTGCAGGGGGAATGCCAGCACTCGTCAGCAAAAAATATGATGACCGGGATTTTTTCTACTCCAGCTATTTAAGCACTTATTTGGAGCGTGACGTCAGGGAACTGTCCGGCTCCATAGATTCGCTTAAGTTTTTGACTTTCGTTACTGCTGTGGCGGCAAGAACGTCTCAGATGGTGAATTACAAAGGAATTGCCGATGACTGCGATATTGATCAGGTAACGGCAAAAAGTTGGCTTAGAATTTTGGAAACACTCGGGATTGTTTTTTATTTGCATCCCTATTCAAATAACGTGCTCAAAAGAACTATCAAAACCCCAAAGCTGTACTTTTATGATACCGGGTTGGTATGCTACCTCACCAAATGGAGTAGCGCAGAAACTACAATGAACGGTGCCATGAATGGTGCACTTCTTGAAAACTATGTGGTAAGCGAAATACAGAAAAGCTATCAAAATGTTGGTAAGGAAGCCTACCTCTATTATTATCGAGATAAGGATGCAAAGGAAATTGACCTGTTGATGGAGGGTGATGGTCAGCTTTACCCCATTGAGATCAAGAAAACAGCTACACCTAAAAAGAAAATGATAACCAATTTCTCTGTAATAGAAAAGTCTTCTTTAAAACGGGGAACAGGCGCCATCATCTGCACAGCGGAGAAGCTCGGCGCATTTGACCGTGACAACCTTATTGTTCCAGTCAGTTTAGTATAAAATGGCTTGTATGACCAAATATTTAAGATAGAGGAATGAGTTTCAGTCATTATCTTTAGCTTGCTTAAAGCAAGAGGGCTTTGAGTGTACTTAAGTATAAAAATGACCTTTGGTCATAGTACTCAAGCCTCTGCAGAAGCGGAGACTGTTTTACATATGCATAATTGCTTAATGATTTCTTTAGGATAGCATGGTATAATAAAAACAACTTTTAATCACATATACAAACAGGAATTTGAAAGAGGTGTGATATGAAAAAAGATGCACACAAGTATTTAACAGTAGGTATACCACTTGGGTTATGTTTTGGTGCTGGTATAGGAATTATTATAAGCATTATCATAGACAGAGCTAGTTCTATATTTTCTATACCTTTAGGAGCCGGAGTAGGAATGCTTATTGGCATCGTCATTGGTTCTATTTTGGATAGCAATAGCAAAAATAACTGATTTACAAATTCCAATTTGAGATTGAAGATTACAACTTCCAATTTATCATTAAGCTTTCGGGAGGTTCGGCTATGTCACAAACATTTGATGTTACTCTGCCACAAATGGGATTTTATCTGCACGATTGCAGAATGAGCAATGCCTTTTTATCTGATCAGACTCTCACCTTTGAGTTTAAAGATGGAATTTATATAGTTCAAGACAAAGGTGTTATGGCAACAGGCTTTGCTAAATTGATTTTTTCAGGACTTGAGCAGACAGATTTTAATCGGGGATATGAGATTCAGTATCTGCATGATGACCGCAGGGAGTGTGTTGACTTTGAAACATTTCAAAACTTGGATATCGGTGCTGTAGATATGATATATGAAACGTACAACGAGTATCATGCTCATTTTGAGGGCATCCTCACTAAATATCTGGACTGGAAAACCATTGAAATTAATGTGTTCTTCAAAGATCTCAAAATCTTTTATAAGGCAGGAAAAATCCTTGAATAAAATGAAAGCATGAATTCAAGTAAGAAAAATGGCTGGAGGAGGACAAGCAGGCACCGCGTAAACAATGGCATACTGCCACAAGGTCGTATCCGTAGGGGTCACAGCAGCAAATGAAGCTGCCGTTCTGTATTCTCCGGGCGTAACTCCAGCGCATATTGTTGGAGATGGAGGTGGATTCTCCTGAGCGATGGAGCTGAAAGCTCCGATCATCATCTCATCGTGCATATCCGCTGTTTTGAGGCCATCTTCTTCAAATTCCACTTCGATGCCAAGGACTTTCATCTCCCGGACGGTGGAGAGGCAGTCGTGGATGTTCCTTGCAAACCGGGAAACGGGCTTTACAAGGATACGGTCAATTCTGCCCTTTCTGCAGTCGGAAAGCATCCGCTGAAATTCTTCCCGTTTATCCGACCGAGTTCCGGTGATGCCCTCATCGGCATAAATGTCCACCAGCTCCCATTCAAAAAAGCGCACCTGTGGATAATATTCTTTGAAAATGTAGGAATAGCTTCTTGTTACATCAACACTTTTCCCATTAGCCATTGTAAGAATAAACTTTGACGAAAGAGTAGGTGTAATTCGTTTAACCTTATTTCTTTTTCTGACTTCTGCTCCCCATATACTTTTGTCAACTGCCGAGTTTCAATTATCAGATTATTCATTTCAATTTCCTCTCTTAACTATTTTTCCAGACAACGTAATTGTATAAATTCCCGCTGCTGTCGTAATTAATAAACACCTTAAAATCTTCTTTTTCACAAGGAATTACAAACTCTACCCGTATTTGCTCCGTATGCTCCGGGCGATAGGAGAACACTTCCAGCCTGCTGTCCTCCGGCAATCCTCCGGCCTTTGTTACGGCTTCGTCCCAAGAATCCCGAATGGTCTGTGCGGATTCCGTCTGCTTTTTCACACCGCCCGGCAAGGCATTATAAATGGTTTCAAAATCGCCGGAACGCATTTGTTCAAAGCATTCCGTTGCATTTTGAATAATCGCATCTTCATCGGGACTGGATTTTGGGGATGATTCCGATCTCATCAGCGAAGATCATTACCAGGTTGAGTTTGCCGCCGTACTCAACACCGGCAGCACCGATCATGAGGCAGTGAATGTCGCCGTCATCTATAAGTGCGGTGGTTGCACCTGTTTTCTGTTTGCAGCCTACCACAAGCCCCTGCAGGGCGGGCAGATTTTGCCCACGCCGCCATTTCTCCGGCTCATAGGGTACATGGGTTGTATGTCCGTTTTATTTCGCTTTCTGTGGCGAAACGGGCGGTACCATGCTGACCGTCACCGATTGTTTTGGATTTAATACCGCTAAGGATATAATAGTGTGCTAAAAGAGAAAGACGCCAATGACGATAAACATCACGGCGGCCACTGCGATTAGAATAGTTACTTGAGATGGCATATGGGAACTCCTTTCTTTGCTTTTCATTCTGTGGTAAACTAAAGCATAATTTAGTCATGATGACAAAGTGTTTTTGACTATCATGTTGGAAAGTAGGTGTAGCATGGATTTTAATATTAACAGCCTAAAACTTGATAAGGCATATACAAACGGTTACAGGGACAAATATAATACACAATGTTCATGCGAACAGTGCCAACTCTTTCGTGAGAGTTTTGAGGCAGACTATCCATGTGCAGCCAAATTTTTGTTGCAGTTCGGCATTGACATACAATTTCCTATTGAAATCATGGATTGTGGCATAGACGACCAAACATTAAAACGCGGATACACTGTTTATTATGCTGTAAAAGGCTGTCTACCCAAAGAAAAAATGGTCACGAACATTGATGGTATTGATGCGATTATGCGATCAAACGAAATTGCTGACGAAAGCTATGCCAATACAAACATGGATAAACCATTTTTTATAATAGAACTCAACAACATTTTTCTCTGTGACAATAAAGCAGTCTTTGAGGATGCGCTGCACACTGGGCGTGAGGTTGAATTTCACTATGGTGCCGATTATTATTTTCTGAGTCGCAATCAAAGAAATCAGTGGTATATCTACTGTGAACAAACAAAAATTACCGAAACATACAACTCTTCTCAAAAATTACTTGAGAAAGCCAGAGTAGGTGGCATTGACATTAACACCATATGGAATGATATTGTGATTGACTATTTGCTGTAAAAATATACATTTTTGAATATATCATTCTCATTTCATAACCATAGCTGGTGCGGCTTGCTCCTGCGAGTATGATGCTTTCAAATCTTCATTCCAATCCTTGTGTACAGAAACATCATTCACCACATCTTTAAATCCCTGCTGGCACAAAGTTTTATGAATACGGCTGGTAGCCTTGCGTCCGGGTTCATCATTGTCAAGGCAAAGTGTCACTCGTTAAAGCTGGGGGTACAGTTCCAATAATTTTAGCACCGGCTGTTCTGACACGCCGTTCAGCGCCACATAACTGGCGTTTTTCCAGTTCTGCGTATGCAGGCTGATATAGGAAAGCAGATCAATGTGCGCTTCGAATACAAACAGGTTGTGGGAATTTGGATTCTTAGAAATATAATGAAAGCTGTAGGCCGGATGGCTTCCCTCCACATTGATGCGAAAATGCTGCCGGTTGTAGTACTTTTCTTATGGACATGACGGGCAGTGCCATTTTCATCGAAGCCGACAAACACAGCGTTGTGGTATTCCGCATCCTCAAACAGCAGCTTTTCTCTGACAAACTCGGACAGCACCTCCCGGCTGACACAGTGCTGCTTGATGAGATAGGCAAACACCCGGCGCATATCGGTATGGGCTTGAGGCAGAACAGAGGGCTTTCGCTGCTCCGGTTCACTGCTTTTGCTATGTTGCCGATATTCCACGCCCTGCTCACCGCCCAGAGCAGGCTGACCGCCTCCGGGAAATTCAGGTTGTAGAGCCGTTTCACAAGGTCGATGGCATAGCTTCCCCCCTGAGCGGAATGATCGTACCAGCGGTTGCCTCTTAGAACAGGTTAGTCAGGTTGCCGTTGAAGTCGTTGTAAACCTCCATACCCTTACAGTCTGGAGACCTGCCGAACAACACCCAGCCCCCGCCGCCAAAGACTTCGATGTATCTGCCGAAGTCCTTGGGGAAGAGCCGGTAAACGGCGAGGCAGCGTTCGCCTTTACTGGGCAGCTTTTTTTTTGAATGAAGGAGAGGATTTCGTCCTCGTATTCCAAAATCTCACCGGTGGATAAATCTTCCCGGTAATCGCCAATATATCCCATTCGTTCTTCCTGTAGATATGGGGGAATAGAGGGCTGAATAACCGCATGGTTTGCAGTTCATTTTTCATGGCATATCTATATCCTTTCTTTTTGATTTTGGGCGCAAAAAAAGCGGCTGTGCTTTTCAGTTACAAAAAAGAACACAGCCGCTTCAAGATTGCCCTGTAGGGTATTGGCTTTATTAAATTGTTAACCGGGCTGATTTCGGCCAAAAACGAGAAACGCCCCGCTTTCTTGTTAAAAAGCAGGGTGCATCTATGAAAAACGAGGGTCTTGAATTTTTCATTCAAAACCCTCACAAGGCCGCATAAGCACTGGCTTTTTCAGCCCTGTATCTATTTTGACCTAATCTTCTGGCGGAGACGGTGAGATTCGAACTCACGTGCCCTTGCGGACAACCTGATTTCGAGCCGTTGGGGAAACGGCACGGTATCTCACAGAACATCACGGTT
>ENA-UOOI01000133-UOOI01000133.1-fermentation-metagenome-genome-assembly--contig:-NODE-133-length-91478-cov-20.153430_pt1 | contig 91478 bp, 83 predicted proteins | sample MGYA00245779_ERZ724027 | MGnify/ENA primary metagenome ERZ724027 (study PRJEB28704, sample SAMN03018318) | fermentation metagenome | biome: anthropogenic terrestrial biome; feature: soil; material...
TCTTAAATAAATAAGTTTACCTATCTTCTTCATTCTGTTTAATTTTCAAGGATCACATGCCTATTTCATCAACGGCCTTTGTAGTTTATCATAAATTATCAATCTTGTCAACAACTTAAAATATCCTTATCTTAAATTAATATATAAAACTTTCACCAACTTGATAACTTAATGACATTTGATATAATACCATAACTCAATTTTTATTCCATAAATACAATTGCCATATACCCCATTTATCTAATTAATTCTATTAATTTCTATAAAACTCTATAATATTCGTATAAAGATACACTAGGAAACGTTATCTCATATATTTATCCAAAAGCTACTATATGTTAACACTTTCATCTTCTTCAAGGTAGTAGATAAGGCACTGCTGCGTCTATGGATAAATTTTTCTAAGGTTCAGATGGCAATAACCGTTTCTTTATATGAAACCCCATTTAAACCTTAGAATTATTAAATATCAATTATATGTTATGGATTATCTCTTTAAACATATTCCCTCTCACCTCAAAGTTAGGAAACATATCGAAGCTAGCACAAGCAGGAGACAGGGTAACTATGTCCCCCTTGCAGGATACTTCTCTAGCTGAATTTACAGCCTCAACTAAAGAATTTGCCATTATTATTGGTATATGAATACGTTTTTTGAGTTCAAGATTTTCAAAAGCTTCTTTTATCTTATGCTTTGTATCTCCTATAAGTACCAGAGCTTTAATTTTTGAATATCCTTCTTCTGCTAAAATATCAAAAGGTATTTTTTTATCATATCCACCTGCTATTAATATTACAGGTTTTTCAAAAGCTTTAAGACCAGCTAAGGTCCTGGTAGGACTTGAAGCAATGGAATCATTATAATATTTCACCCCCTCTATTTCCCTTACAAATTCACATCTATGCTCAACTCCTGAAAAAATAACAGCAACTTCTCTCATGCTTTTAATACTCACATCATCTTTTAAAGCACAAAAAGCTGCCAAAAGATTTTCTACATTGTGCATTCCTTTAAGCTTAACTTCTGACAATTTACATACTTCATCCTCATCTATATACAATCTATCCCCATTTAAATATCCCCCACTATTTAATTTCTCTCGAATACTAAACTGCCTTACTTCTCCCAAGGCTTCTCCTACCATAGAGTTTGTTAGCTTATTATCTCTATTTAACACTAACAAATCTAAATTGGACTGATATTTAAATATATTCTTTTTTGCCATTATATATTCTTCCATATCTTTATGGATATCTAAATGATTAGGACTTATGTTAGTTATAACCGCTACTTCAGGTGAAGTATTCATAGTCATTAATTGAAAACTGGATAACTCAAGTACGACTCTATCATCAGTTTTTATTTCTTCTACCTTAGAAAACAAAGGAGTACCTATATTCCCTCCTATCCAACTTTTATATCCCTGGTTTTTTAAAATATTATACATAAGCGTGGTGGTTGTGGTCTTTCCATCACTTCCAGTTACACCGTATATTTTAGAAGGACAATATCTAACAAACTCTTCCATTTCAGAAGTTATATAGCTCCCCTTATTTTTAGCCTTTACAAAGGCTGGACTATCTATTCTCATGGAAGGAGTTTTAAATATTATATCGAAATCACTTAAATCATCAAGATATTTTTCACCCAATACCAAGTTTACACCTTTTCCTTTTAGTTCCCTAGCCACTTCTCCAATCTGCTCTGGACCTTTTTTGTCAAAAGCACTTACTGCAGCATTTAACTTTAGCAAAAAATCAATTAAAGGTCTATTACTTATTCCTATGCCCACGACTCCTATTTTTTTATATTTTATAAATCGTTTAAAATCATCAAAATTTTTTTTCATTTAAGAAAACCTCCAAAATAAGCCTATTACAACCAAGTTGTTTCTATAGATTCAACTCATGAAAAATATTTTTCTGAATTTGAACTTTACAACAACTTACTTCACCACACAACAGCACTAACTTTCCATTTTAATAAATGCTCTATACTTTTATTGCTACCTTCAAATAAATTTATGCCTAATTATATAATAACATAATATTTTACAAAAGCATATGTTGATAGTATATACACTGGAATAAAATAGATATTATTCTATGAAAAATATATTATGCATCTACCCTTGAAGTAAAATTGTCCAGTAAAATCAAAATAATATGAAAATATTTAATTTAATGATTTTATATTTCACTATTGAAAAATATAATTCACTTGTGATATACTTTACTTGTGTCGTAAGAAAACATTAATATAATTCCCCAAGTTTTAATTAAACATATAACATATCCCCATGATTAAACCCTAATTTACCGGACGAAAGTCCGGTAAATTTTTTGTCGTATTAAAATATCATCAAGTGAATCTTAAGCTCAGGTGAAGTTTGCCTATGGGATAAATTTTTTCTACTGCGTGAAAAAACTTAATAACTACAATAAAAAAAGAAAGGCATCCTAGTCTGTGTAATATAAACCAAGATGCTTTTTCCTGCATTTACTAAAACTGTACTTTTCCCTTTATGAAATCCTTCAATTCATCTATTTTTACTCTAAATTGTTTCATAGTGTCCCTATCTCTTATTGTAACAGTATCATTATCCATAGTATCAAAATCTATAGTTATACAATAAGGTGTACCAATTTCATCTTCTCTTCTATATCTTTTACCTATACTTCCTGCATCATCATAATCCACATTAAAATCCTTTTTAAGCATATTATAAACGTCCAAAGCTTTCTCCGATAATTTTTTACTTAACGGTAAAATAGCAACCTTAAAAGGAGCTATGGCAGGATGGAAATGCATTACTGTCCTTACATCTCCTCCTTCCAGTTCTTCTTCATCATAGGCATCAACTAAAAAGGCAAGCACTGCTCTATCAGCTCCTACAGAGGGTTCTATACAATAAGGTATATACCTTTCATTAGTAACTGGATTTAAATAAGTCATATCTTTTCCAGAACGATTTTGATGTTGAGTTAAATCATAATCAGTTCTATCTGCTATACCCCAAAGTTCTCCCCAGCCAAAAGGAAATAAATATTCAATATCTGAAGTGGCATTACTATAATGAGAAAGTTCTTCTTTTTCATGAACTCTGAATCTTATATTTTCTTCTTTTATACCAAGCTTTAGTAAGAACTTCCAACAGTATTCTTTCCAGTAGCTATGCCATTCCAAATCAGTACCAGGTTCACAAAAAAATTCCAGTTCCATTTGTTCAAATTCCCTAGTTCTAAAAGTAAAATTTCCTGGAGTTATTTCATTTCTAAAAGCTTTTCCTATTTGAGCTATTCCAAAAGGTATCTTTTTTCTGCTTGTTCTTTGGACATTTTTAAAATTTACAAATATGCCCTGTGCTGTCTCCGGTCTTAAATATATCTCTGATTTTGAATCCTCTGTAACTCCTTGAAAAGTTTTGAACATAAGATTAAATTGTCTGATATCTGTAAAATTGGTTTTTCCACAATCAGGACAAACAATATTATTATCATCTATATACTTTTTTAATTTTGCATTGCTCCAGCCATCTGCACTAGCTTTTTCTACACCCTTTAAAGTCATATGTTCTTCCACCAACTTATCAGCTCTAAATCTTGATTTACATTCCTTGCAATCCATAAGCGGATCTGAGAAATTTCCTACATGACCTGAAGCAACCCAAACTTCATTATTCATAAGTATGGCACAATCTATACCCACATTATACTGGCTCCCATGCACAAACTTCTGCCACCATGCTTTTTTTACATTGTTTTTTAATTCTACTCCAATTGGACCATAATCCCACGTATTAGCCAATCCTCCGTATATATCCGATCCCGGATATACAAATCCCCTATTCTTAGCTAAAGCTACTATCTTATCCATAGTTTTTTCAAAAGGCATAAGTAATTTCTCCTTCCCATAATCAAATTATATTTAAATTTTTAAGTATAAAAAAAAGCCTGCCTTCAAGGGACGAATTTTATTATCCGCGGTTCCACCCTTTTTAGCACAAGCTCATCTTTTAAATATATAACTCCAAAGTTCCTTCACAACAAAATCTCAGTTGTTTACACCAGCCACAACTTCTCTTTTCATATAGAGATTTAAATTGTTACTATCCTTTATCAAAGCAATTTATTGAATTATACTATCTATCTGTTAATTATCATATGTACACAAACAAGTTTTTAACCATTACAAAAAATAAAATGGCTCCGTGGAGAGGACTCGAACCTCCAACCCTTCGGTTAACAGCCGAATGCTCCACCATTGAGCTACCACGGAAGAACTCACATGTATTATTATATCACGCAATTTAAAAAATGCAATATTTTTTTGCTAATAAATCTAAAAATTTATAGATTTTAAATCTTTATGTTATAACACCAAGTGATTCTTAAATTAAGATAAGTTTACTTGCCAAATAATACTTTCTACTGCTGGCTTGGTTTCATAGTAGGAAATAATATAACATCTCTTATGGAATAAGAATTTGTAAGGAACATTATGATTCTGTCAAGACCTATGCCCAGTCCTCCTGTAGGAGGCATACCTATTTCAAGTGCATTTATAAAATCTTCATCCATCATATAGGCTTCATCATCGCCTAACTCTCTTTCTTTTATTTGCTGCATAAATCTTTCTTTTTGAACTATAGGATCATTTAATTCTGAATATGCATTGCATACCTCTCTACCAAATATAAATCCTTCAAACCTTTCAGTATATTTATCATTTCCTCTTTTCTTTTTAGTTAAAGGTGATATTTCAACAGGATAATCCATCACGAAAGTTGGTTGAATAAATTTATGTTCACAAAATTCTTCAAACATTCCTACTAGTATATCTCCTTTTGTACAATCCTTTAATTCCTTTTTAAGTTCAATATCTTTTTCAACAGCAATTTTTCTAGCTTCATCATCACTTTCAATTTCATTAAAATCTACTTGTGTAAATTGTTTAACTGCATCTACCATGGTAATTCTATTCCAGGGAGGCTTAAAATCTATTTCTGTATCCTGATATGTAACTTTTGTGGTACCAAGCACATTTTCACATACATATGCCAGCATATTCTCAGTCAATTCCATCATGTCATTATAATCTGAAAAAGCTTCATACAATTCCATAGCTGTAAATTCAGGATTATGCCTTATATCTATTCCTTCATTTCTAAAATTTTTACCTATCTCATATACTTTCTCAAAACCACCAACTATTAATCTCTTTAAATATAATTCTGTTGCTATTCTTAAATACATGTCTATATCTAAAGCATTATGATGAGTTATAAATGGTTTAGCTGCTGCTCCTCCTGCTATGGATGACAATATAGGTGTCTCTACTTCTATGTAATCTCTATTATCTAAAAATTCTCTTATAGCTCTTATTACAGCTGTCCTCTTTAAAAAGGTATCTCTAACATCCTGATTTATTATTAAATCTACATACCTTTGTCTATATCTTAAGTCTGGATCCTTAAGCCCATGCCATTTCTCTGGAAGGGGTTTAAGTGATTTGGCTACAAGTTGAAAATCTGTAATATGAATTGATACCTCTCCTGTTTTAGTCTTAAAAACTTTACCACTTATAGATAAAATGTCTCCTATATCATAGGATTTATATTCTTTTAACTTTTCTTCCCCTACATCATTTATCTTTATGTACAATTGAATTTTTCCATATCTGTCATATAAATCCGAAAAACCAGCTTTTCCATGAACTCTTTTAGACATCAGTCTTCCCGCCACAGTCACATCTGTGTTCTCTAAATCCTCATAGTTGTCTTTTATTTCTTTTGAGGTATGTGTTCTCTCAACCTTATATACCTCAAAGGGATCTTTGTTTTGCTCTTGTAGGTTTTTAAACTTTTGTATTCTCTCCCTTATCAATTGATTGAAATTTTCTTCTAGTACATGTAAATTTTTTTCCTCTTTTGCCATTGATATTACCCTCCAAATTATCTTCTTATATTAAGTATCTTGTACTTACTAACTCCATCTGGTACTTGTATCTCAATTACATCCCCAGGTTTTTTTCCCATAAGTCCTTTTCCTACAGGGGATTCATTTGATATTTTATTATTAATAGGGTCAGCCTCTGCAGATCCTACAATTAAGTATTCCACTTCTTCATCTAAATCATAATCTTTAACCTTTACAATTGATCCTATACCTACTATATCCAGCGGAACCTCATCTTCATCTACTATACTCGCATTCTTAAGCATATTTTCTAGTTGCACTATCCTTCCTTCTACAAATGCTTGTTCGTTTTTAGCACTATCATATTCTGAATTTTCACTTAAATCTCCAAAGGAAAGAGCTACTTTAATTTTTTCAGTGATTTCTTTTCTTTTCACTGTCTTCAAATATTCCAACTCACCTTCCAGCTTTTTTATGCCTTCATAGGTCATAACATATTTTTTTAATCCGCTCATATTATTCTCCCCTTTTAATAATTTATAAAAATTCTCCTATACCCCTTTAATGTTCTAAAACCTTTAATATATATCTTGCCTTATTCACGGTAATTATCATTTAAGTAATTATAAAACAGCAATATTACAATGTCAACATTTTCAAAATTTAATGAAAACATCATAGAAATTTCAATATATCTATAATATTAATACATTTTTATTAAATTTTATCTTATCCAAAAATACACCATTGTAATTTAAAGATTTCTTTACATCTTGTTCATCCATTTGTGAAAGTATAGATCCTAAAAGTTCAAATGATATTTCCCCATATTTAAATTTCCAAGGAACCTTATAGCTAATATCGTTTACTACATTATAACTGTCCTGTGGTATATAACTATTATCTATATACCATACATATTTTTTATTATCTATATTTATTCTTCTGGATGTTATTATAAAGTCAGCACTTTTAAAAGAAAATTTTATATCAGAAGTAATTATAGGTGTAACTCCATAATTTGATATAATATATTTTCTTATATTGTTCAATTTTGCAATATTTTTAGATATAAGTATTATATATTTAGCTTCCCCAGATAAATAACATATAGTATCAAATAAAATAGGATCTGCAGCATCATAAACTGCAATACAACTACATCTTATACTCTTTTTTTTATTTCTGAGTATAATTTTAGAACTTTCCACAATACCAAAAGCCATTAATTTTTTTTGAAATTTATTATATAGAGTATAATCTAAATATCTATATACTTTAGGTGCCAATTCTATATCTTTAATTTTACATATTTTTTTAGCTCTTGAAATATTAATATTATATGAATTTATATTAATGTTAGAAGGAAATTTTACACTTTTAATTTTTAACTTTAATTCTTTTATAAAAAATTCTTCACTTATTCTTATTTTAAATCTGTCTTTTATCTTTCCCAAGAAACTATCATCATCGTAAAATTTATCCGTATTCGAATAAGTATACATAATTGACTTCACATTTTACATTCCCCTTAAATTACTTACAATACTATATTATTCCTAAACAAAATTAAAAATTACAATATAAGTTTGTATTCATTTAAAATTTGGAATACAACTTCACTTCGTTCCTCGCCATTAATTTTCTCTTTTACCTCCTTATTATTTTTCAAACCTTTTATATACCACCCTATTTGTTTTCTCATTTCTCTGACAGCCTTATATTCCCCATTATAATAAATGGCTTTATTATAATGTTTTATGCAAATATCTATCTTTTCTTGTGGAGTAGGGTAAGTGATTAAACTGGAATTTTTATTATCATATATCTGTGAAAATATCCATGGATTTCCCAAACTTCCCCTTCCAATCATTACGCCATCACATTTAGTAACTGTAAAAAGCTTATTGGCATCTTCTGTAGTAAATACATCTCCATTACCAATTACGGGAATTGTCACTGATTGTTTTACTTCACTTATTATATCCCAATTTGCTCTGCCATTATACATTTGAGCACTAGTTCTTCCATGAACAGCTACAGCATCTGCTCCTGACTGTTCCATAATTCTAGCAAAATCTACAGCATTTATGTTCTCAAAATCAAAACCAATCCTCATTTTTACAGTTACTGGCTTTAAAGACGCTTTTTTCACTTCTTTTACTATTTCCGAGGCAAGTTTTGGATCTTTCATAAGTGCAGAACCTTCTCCATTTTTTACTATTTTAGGAGCTGGACATCCCATGTTTATATCAACCATGCAGATATCTTTATTTTCATTAAAATAGTCACATGCTTTAGCCATTATAATAGGGTCACTGCCAAATATCTGAACTGCTATAGGTGCTTCTACAGGTGATGCTATTAACATATCTTTTGTAACTTGACTTCCATAAAATAAAGCCTTGGCACTTATCATCTCAGTATAAACAAGTCCACATTTATATTCTATACATAATTCTCTAAATGCCCTATCTGTTATACCCGCCATAGGAGCCAAAAATACATTATTTTCAAATTCTATTTTCCCTATTCTCATTTAAGTACCTACTCTTTATTCTTTTCATAGATTAATCTAAGTCCAGTTAAAGTTAACACAGAATCAATTATATCTATGGATTTTGTTCCTTCATTTATGAGTTTAGCAAGACCCCCTGTTGCAACTACCATAGGTTCTTCCTCTCCCAAAGCTATCATTTCCATCTTCATCTTCTTAACTATATAATCCACCTGACCAATATATCCATACACTATACCTGCTTGCATACTAGACACTGTATTCTTTCCTATAATATTTTGTGGTCTTATTATCTCCACTCTTGGAAGCTTAGCTGCCATTTCAAAGAGAGCGGAAGAAGATATTTTTATGCCTGGACATATAGCTCCTCCCAAATAATCACCTGCAGCTGTAACCGCACAAAATGTAGTAGCTGTTCCAAAGTCTATAATAATTAAAGATCTATTATAAATTTCATGGGCAGCTACAGCATTTACTATCCTATCGGCCCCCACCTCTCTTGGATTATCATATTTTACATTTATACCCGTTTTTACTCCTGGCCCTACTATAATAGGACTGACCTGAAAATATTTTATTACCATATGTTCCAATGAATACATAATAGTAGGAACCACTGAAGATATTATAGAGCCAGTTATATCTTCCGGTTTTAACTTACTTTGAAGAAATAAATCTATTACCTGAACTCCGTATTCATCTGCTGTTCTTTTGGAATCTGTAGATAATCTCCAGACTGATATAAGCTCTCTGTCATCATAAACTCCCAAAACAATATTAGTATTTCCAACATCTAAAACTAAAATCATTAAATATAACACTGCCTTTCCAATGATTTGGTTATCAATATATACATAATTAAAGAGCAGATTTTCCACTGCCCCCAAAACCTTAATTTCTCTCAAATTAACAATTTAATTGTATCAATAAAATCTTATTTGTCAAGATTAAATAATAAGCTGTAATTTACTGTATCTTTTTCATAAAATCCTCACTATTCACTATATATCTAGTATGTGTTCCTTCTCCAATCTTTCCCTTTTCATCCCAAGCTTCAACATAAAAAACCAATTTTTTTCCTTTAACTTCTCTGAGAGAAGCTTCACATCTAATCCTAGCTCCAACAGAAGATGCCTTAATATGTTTTACATTTATTTCTATTCCAACAGTAGTATATCCTGTAGGTAAATGAAGATCAACACTATTTTTAGATGTGTTTTCCATAAGAGCTATCATAGCTGGTGTGGCAAATACATCCAAATTACCTGAGCCTAATTTCTTTGCTGTATTATTATCAGTCACATGCATTTCCATAGTAGAGGTAATGCCTTCTTTCAAATTAAATTCCATCATAATCATCTCATTTCATTTAGATTTATAATAAAATATACACATATTTATTATATCACTGTTGTTTCAATTTTAAAATTATAAAAAATCAGCTAATTGTAGAATATCTGCTGGCATAAAATAAAAAACTCCGTGAAACATACACAGGGTTTTTTATATAATATCAAGTGATTCAGAGGTTCAGGTGGAGTTTGCTTACCAGAAATGCTTTTTTCCATCTGAATCCTAAGAGAACTTATTCTGACACATAGCAGTACTCATCCAACCCACTTTAAATAAGATAATTGTATCAACAGTGGTATACTTTGGATAACTTAAGCTTGAGCAAATATTTCCTCAAATTCACTTGCTTCTAATTTTTCTTTTTCTAAAAGTCTTTCTGCCACAGCCTTAAGGCTGTGCATATTTTCTGAAAGAAGTTTTTCAGCCTTATCATATCCTTCATCTATTAATTTTCTTATCTCTTTATCTATTTCAAAAGCTACTTCTTCACTAAAATTCCTTCCTTTTCCTAAATCTCTTCCTAAAAACACTTCATCATGACCTGAGCCAAATGCAATAGGCCCTAAATCACTCATCCCATAATCCATTACCATCTTTTTAGCTATAGTAGTAGCTCTGTCAATATCATTTTTAGCTCCTGTACTTATATCACCTATAACCAGTTTTTCTGCTACTCTGCCTCCAAGAAGTCCGACAATCTCGTCTTTAAGCTTAGCACTTGATGTATAGGTACTATCCTTTTCTGGAAGGTGCATAGTATATCCACCCGCCATTCCTCTTGGTATTATACTTATCTCATGTACAGGGTCAGCATTAGGCAAAAGCTTCATTACCACTGCATGACCTGCTTCGTGGTAAGCCGTAAGCTTCCTGTCTTCCTCATCAATTACCCTGCTTCTTTTTTCAGGACCTGCTATTACTCTGGTTACTGCTTCCTCAAGTTCATTCATTCCTATTAAATTTTTATTATTTCTAACTGCCAAAAGCGCAGATTCATTCATAAGATTTTCTAAGTCCGCACCTGTGAAACCAGGTGTTCTCTTAGCCAGAACATCTAGCTTTACTTCATCTGATAGATGTTTATTTCTGGAATGGACTTTAAGAATTTCTTCCCTACCTTTAATATCAGGTGCTCCCACAAGTATTCTTCTATCAAATCTTCCTGGTCTTAAAAGTGCAGGGTCTAATATATCAGGCCTATTTGTTGCAGCTATCATAATTATTCCTTCATTAGCTCCAAAGCCATCCATTTCAACTAAGAGTTGATTCAAAGTCTGTTCCCTTTCATCATGCCCTCCACCAAGTCCTGCTCCTCTTTGCCTTCCAACTGCATCTATTTCATCTATAAATACTATACAAGGAGAATTTTTTTTAGCCTGATCAAACAAATCTCTTACCCTTGAAGCTCCCACACCCACAAACATTTCAACAAAATCCGAACCTGATATACTAAAAAATGGCACCCCTGCTTCGCCAGATATAGCCTTAGCCAGAAGTGTCTTACCTGTTCCCGGAGGGCCCACAAGTAAAACTCCTTTAGGAATCCTAGCTCCCATTTCTATATATTTTTTAGGTTGCTTCAAAAAATCTACTATTTCTGCTAATTCTTCTTTTTCTTCATCTGCCCCAGCTACATCCGCAAAAGTTACCTTCTTTTTATCTGGTGTGGCCATCTTAGCCCTACTCTTACCAAAATTCATAACATTTCGATTTCCTCCACCACCCTGAGACTGCTGCATAAACATAAACCAAAATGCCACAAGCATGAGGATCAAAAGAATTGTCGGTAAATACTGTACCCACATAGGTATTGTAGCGGGTTTAAGATATATTTCTTGAACTTCTCCCTCTTTAGGGTGTTCACCTATAAATTGAAATAATCTTTCAGACGGAACTACTGTTTCATATGATGTTCCATTTTTCAAACTACCTTGAACTGTCATTTTATCTTCTCTAAGTTGAAAATTTTTAATATCATTACTTAACCAATATTTTTGAAAATCACTAAAACTAATGGCTGTTGAATTTTCGTTGGTTCTTACCAGCCATAATGCTGAAAGAATCACTAATATAAAAACTATAACCCAGGCCGTTGCACTTGAAAATTTTTTCATTAAAGGCCCCCCTCTCTTTCTAGTTTTATACTGTAAAATTGTATCATAAGTAAAATTCCTTTACAACAAGTTTTAATACTAATTATTTGTAAATTTCCTCTTTCAATATACCAATACAAGGGAAGTTTCTGTACTTTTCTGCATAATCCAATCCATATCCCACTAAAAAATAATCTGGAACTTCAAATCCTATGTACTTAGCTTTAACTTTAACCTTTCTTCTTTCAGGCTTATTTAAAAGGCATGCTATTTCTATACTCTTGGCTTTCCTGCCTTTTAAATATTCAATTAGGTAAGACAAAGTAATACCTGAATCTATAATATCCTCTACTATTAATACATATTTCCCCTCTATTTCAAAATCTAGATCTTTTAATATCCTAACAACTCCTGAACTCTTTGTAGAACTGCCATAACTTGAAACTGCCATAAAATCCATACTGCATGGAATAGTTATTTCTCTCAGCAAATCAGCCATAAAAGGAACTGAGCCTTTTAATATACCTACAAGCATTAACTCCTTCCCTTCATAGTCTTTGCTTATTTTTTTTCCTATTTGCTTTACCTTCTTCTTAATTGCGCTTTTGTTAATTAATATCTCTTTAATGTCGTCACCTATATTACCCATAATGTTATAGTTCCTCACTTTCAAACTTTATAGCCAAAATATTTTTAGTGTTTTTATCTACTTTAAAAAGTTCACTTATTCTATATCCAACAATCCATGCTATGTTATCTCCAAAACAGATTAAAGGGATTTTATCTCTCTTGTCCTTGGATATCTTTAAATCTATAAATAAACTTTTTAATTTTTTACTTCCAATCATTCCAAGTGGTATAAACTTATCTCCCTTCCTTCTATTTCTTAATGTAATTCTTCCCTTTATTTTATCATAATCAAAATGTTGAACAAATCTGCTTATTTTATGATACTTATAATCTTTCAATTCAGTTAAATTTATATAAATTTTAGATTTAATATCAGAAATATCATTAAATCCCATTTGTAATTCATACTGTACCTCACAATTTTTTTCAGATTTTTCCATATACTTTTTTACTACTATATTTTCATAATCATTTAATGCCACCAAATTGTGCGGTAACATTATCTTTTTACCTGTAGAACATTTTTGAACATCCATTATACTCGATATATGAATTTTTTCAATATCTTTTAAATTTCCTTCCACAGCTTCCAATGACATCCTGATTATTCTAACTAATACAGCTTTATCCTCCATAAATGCCTCTTTAAATATTATAACCTTTTGTGTCTTTATTTCACAATATTTTTTAAATCTTTCCCGAGAAATATAATTTAAATAATCATTATCTATTTTTATTATATCAGAAAGCCTATTTAACGCTGTAATTATATCTCTATTAAAATTATCTTGTATATAAGGTATAAGCTCCAATCTTATTTTATTCCTTGAATATATGGTTTCCAAATTAGTCCTATCAATTCTGGGTTGAAGATTATTATTATCACAATATTTTTCAATTTCATCTCTAGTAGTGCGTATTAAAGGTCTTACAAAAATGTTATCCCTTATAGGATTTATACCAGTTAACCCTTGTAAACCTGTTCCTCTCATAATTCTCATTAAAACAGTTTCTGCCTGATCATTTGCATTATGGGCTATAGCTATTTTTTGGGCTTTTAAATTTTCTTTTAATTGCTGAAAAAAATTATATCTTACTTCTCTTCCTGCACTTTCACAGGATATTTTTTTTTCTTTTGCAATAAGATCTACATTTATTTTTAAACTTTTAACTTCAATAGATAAACTTTCGCAAATTTTTTTTACATATTTTTCATCTTCATCTCCTTCTTCTCCTCTTAAACAATGATTTACATGGGCTGCATATAAAGTTATCCCTAATCTCTTTTTTAGAACATGTAATATATGTAATAAACATATGGAATCAGGTCCTCCTGACACAGCCACTATTACCTTATCACCTCTATCAAACATTTTATTTTCTTCTATAGTACTAAGTACATTCTCTATCAAAAAACACACTTCCTAAATTCTATTTAATTTTTACAGTACAAATGCATATACTATAAAAACTACATTCTAATTTATTGTTATATTTAACAACCCAATTATAACATAAACATAGTATTTTTAAACCTGCATTAATATAAATCTATATTCTAAAACACTTATTAAATACTTAATAAAGAGTATACACTTTTTCAACTATCACTGTCATATCATCTTTCACTTTTCCTCCAGATAACTCTTTAGATTTATCTATAATTTTCTCACACATATCTTTAGGTTCAGTGGAATCTAACTTTCTCAAAAATTCTGTCATCCAAATGAAACTGCCTGCTGATTCACTATTGTAGTCAATCACACCATCACTGACCATTATTATAAAATCCCCATTCATCACAGGTTTGTTTATTATATCTATATCAGGTTTATCCAATATACCTATAGGAAGTGTTTTTGATTTTATTATCAATATATCTTCTCCTCTCTTTATAAAGCTAGCTGTAGCTCCAACCTTCATAAAATCTATTTCTCCCTTGTACAGGTTTATGCTGCTTAAATCTAGTGTGGAAAATTTCTCATCCTCAGTAAATTTAATGCTCATAATAGAATTAACTGTATTAATAGCAGTCATCTTATTAAAACCCGCCTTTGCAAATTTTTCTATAAGCTCAACAGCAGCACTGCTCTCTTCTCCTGCCTCAGGCCCAGAGCCCATTCCATCACTTATAATTGTCATATAAGTACCATCTGGTAATTTACAAAAACTATAGCTGTCTCCATTATATTTTTCTCCATGTTTACACTGACTAATTACATGGGTCACAATATGATATTTTGGAGTTTCTTCAAAAGTCACATTACAACTGTTAGATGAAAAATTTATATCACAACTGTCCTTACTAAGTGCCATAAGCTTTCCAGTAACATTATTGACTAGAGGTAATATTTTCTTTATACAATCTTGTTTTCCTCCACAAGCCTCCATAGATAAGTTTATAACTAAATGTTCATTTTTATCCTTAAAACAGAATACATCCTTATATTTTATATTGTTTTTATTTAAAATTCTCCGTATATTATTTTCTACCGATGAATTAAACCTAACATCCAAATTTAAATCCTGAACTATCTCACCTACAGTTTTTCCCATATTACCTATCTGATATGCTAATAACTCCCTGCACTCACTTAATCTGCTCTTCCACATTTCATCTACGATATAATTATTTACAATTTCTTTAGTATTTTTTAAAAGCAAAGTTCTTCGTGTGCATTTTTTTTGTAGTTCTTCTGGAATAAACTTTTTATTTTCCTGGTAATTCTGTATTAACTCTAAAAATGCATTATAGGTATAAAAAGTCTCCCTTTTCCAGCACATATTATTCATATCGCAATTAGAACAAACTCTATCTGCTAAATTCTCTATAAGGGCACTACTTTTGGTTTTTATGGTAAGCTTATTATTACTGGCAAGTCTTAAAAGTACAGAGGATATATCATTGAGCACATGAGAAAAACTATCAAGTCTATGCATAAAAATAGATTTAATTTTATCTGCATAATTCTCCTTTAAATGCTCCTGTTTTTTTTGCCAATCTAATTCCAACTCTATCTTTCTATATATACTCTGAGGTATTGCAAAATATATAATACAACTTATAATAACTTCTATTATTTTAAATTGGGAACCTATATTAGAATACATCTTTAATACAGCAAACCCTATAATATAGCTTGTACCACTCATCCATTTACCTGTTTCCCTAAATAAGCCTGATATAAGCCCACATAGTCCAAAAACTGATACATAGGTTATCATATCATTTGATGTAACTCCTATTATTGTACCCATAGCTACACCACCTGCAGCACCTGAAGCACTCCCTTTTACATAGCCTAGTATAAGTATAAAAGTCAATGCCACCACATTTCTTACAGATATGCCTTGAATAGCCGTTCCCCAGGTACCTGCTATAATTAAAGAGGTAGTTATAGACATACTAATTATTTCTTCACTACTGTAGAGATGTCTGGTCTTTAGCTGATTAAAACATATTATAGAATAATTAATAATAAAGTATAATGGGAATATACACATAATTTCAAACATAGAATTTAAAATAGCCACTCCCGGTGAGAGATTAACTGCAAAAAATTTATAAGCAAAAAATTCTAAAAAGATAACTGCAAAAAATAAAATCAACTTTTTAATTTTAATGCTATTTTTTAGTATATAATTTAAAGTTACTAATGTAACAGTTACTATACAATAAGAGGGAAGATATTTTATATTTCCATATATTGAAATATACCCAAGTAATGTACCAAAGCCTGTTATTAATGCAGGTTTTCTTTTTTCACATAAAGCCATAGATATAAAAAAAGCTATACCAAAAGGAGCCATAAGATTTACCATCATGACTCTAGATACTAAAAACCCACATAAAAAATAAAATATCATTTTTACTGTATTTCTTGACTGTTCAAATTTACGCTTTTTTTCTTTACCCTTTGACTTTTCTGTTCTTTGATAAGTAACAACCTCTACTCCATATTGCATTATTATACCACCCACCTTATAAAATTACTATTACTAATTATACCAGTAATCATTGGAAATAAATGTCATAACATGAAATAATAGTATATTTTTTTCAGGACAATAACATCCATGTTTTTCATGAATTTTTACTGTAAGGTAGATATATACAAAATCTGCTTATATACTCCATAAAATTCAAAATATTTTAAACATGCATCTTAAATAATACAGAATTATAAAAAAGCTTGCAAAAATTGCAAGCTATACTGGTAGCGGAAATAGGAATCGAACCTACGACACTTCGGGTATGAACCGAATGCTCTAGCCAACTGAGCTATTCCGCCTTATATACAATTGGTTGCGGGGGAAGGACTTGAACCTACGACCTTCGGGTTATGAGCCCGACGAGCTACCAACTGCTCCACCCCGCGCTATTCTGGTGCTGAAGACCGGAATCGAACCGGTACGGGTTTTAAAGCCCGCAGGATTTTAAGTCCTGTGCGTCTGCCTGTTCCGCCACTCCAGCAAATTTAAAATGGTAGCGGAAATAGGAATTGAACCTACGACACTTCGGGTATGAACCGAATGCTCTAGCCAACTGAGCTATTCCGCCTTATATACAATTGGTTGCGGGGGAAGGACTTGAACCTACGACCTTCGGGTTATGAGCCCGACGAGCTACCAACTGCTCCACCCCGCGCTATTCTGGTGCTGAAGACCGGAATCGAACCGGTACGGGTTTTAAAGCCCGCAGGATTTTAAGTCCTGTGCGTCTGCCTGTTCCGCCACTCCAGCAACAAAGTCTCAATTTGACGACATAAGTTATTATATATGATAAATATTTTATTGTCAACTATTTTAGAAAACTTTTTAATTTCACAGAACAATAAAGAGGCACCTTGCCTCTTTAACCTACTTTACTAATAATTAGATGATTTTTTATATCCCTTACCTTTTGAATCCTGATGTTTTTTAATATCTTGAAATCTCTCTTCACTATCTTTTAAGAACTTAGATAACCTATCTTCAAAACTGCCCTGGTTATTTCTAGTTTTTTCCTTTTGCCAGTCTATTTCCTGAGGTCTCAAACTTTTCTTATCCTTTTCTGCTTGTTTCATAGATAAACTTATCTTGCCATTATCGTCAATAGAAATTATTTTAACTCTTATCTTATCCTTTTCCTTTAAATAATCTCTTATATTTTTAACATAAGTATCTGACACTTCAGATATGTGCACCAGTCCTGTCTTACCATTAATGTCCACAAATGCTCCAAAACTGGTAATGTTAATCACCGTACCTTCTAGTATGCTTCCTGCCTTTAAGGTCATATTAAAAAGACTCCTCCTTAAAAATAATACTATATAATATAATCCTTCTCTTCCCATTCATTGTGGGACTCCTTGGATCCTTTCCTGAAATTTTTTCTAATTCCACAACAATTTATCCTCCATAATTTCTGTAGACACTTAAAAACCTACTTTTATTATTTATTTGATTATTAATTTTTCTTGTCTATTACAGGAGTTTCACCCTCATTAATAAGACCTAATTTTTCTCTAGCTAACTTTTCTATGTAAGCATCAGATGTAGACATCTTAACTTCATCCTGTAATTTTTGATTTTTCTGCTTCATCCTGCTCTCTTCAACTTTTCTCTCAGTAATCTGTTTTTTTATATTATACATAGTGATCTGTTGACTTGCAAAAATATATACTACATATAGAATTATTAATAAAAAAAATACCTTTTTCCATTTAATTCTTACTTTCATTAAATAATCACCAATTTTCTATGATTTAGAATATTTATAGCATATACTTTTTTCAATAAACATTACTAATTTATTAACTACAAAACATTATATTTATATTGTAATTTGATTTTTCATTTTCTTCAAGTTAATTTTTATAATTTTTTTTATTTTTTCTTGCTATATTATAAATAATATACTGAAATGGATAACATAATATATTTATAATCACTCTTAAAGTCCTTCCCCACATCCTAAACAATTTCTTGTGAACTTTTATAAACATATTACTAAAAAACCTCATATATATATATATACCTACTGCCAATAATACATATGCATACATCCCCATATATGCATAATTGGTACAAAGTAAAAATATAAATACAATTATAGCAGTAAATATCCAAAAGAGCGTATCTTCTATTAACATTATTATTCTGCTTAAATTAGAGTATCCTCTTATTAATCTATAAAAATCAAATAATATCCCGGTTATTATTCCTGCCATAATACTAAATATTATAAGTCGAATTTGTTCTTCTATTGATATAATCATAATAACCCTTTCCTAAATAGCCATATCTTTATTATTTAAATATCTTTGATATTAGATTTTGTCTCTTTTTTTTAGGTTCACTGCTTATATACACACAGGCATTTATAACTCCTATAATAACAACATCCCCATTTTGCACATCCAGCTTATTCATTTTCAGATCTTTTCCTTTTATATTGAGGGTTCCAAGATTAGTATTTAAAACTATTTGGTCTTCGTTAAAACTAACTACTTCTACTATACCCGTTAAAATTAGCTTTCTCCTATTTTCAAGACTCAAAATACTCTTCTTATGTTCTATATTTATTTCCTTCTTCTCCATAAAACATCCCCTCCACATATAATAAATATATGTAAAGTGAATAGATTATATTACCATATATTCTTAATCTGGAATTATTTCATACATACTTTGAACTTCTTCTTTTTTGACATGATTTTGAATATCTATAATTTTTGCCTTTAAGGATCTATTTGCATATTTTATCTCTATTATGTCTCCTTCTTTAATTTCTGAACTAGGTTTGGCTACTTTACCATTTATATTAACCCTTCCACCTTCGCAGGCTTCCTTTGCTATGGTTCTTCTCTTTATTATTCTAGATACCTTAAGATATTTATCCAATCTCATAAATTTAATCCTCCTAATCCAATACTTATTTAGCTTGTTGTGATTACATATCTAAAAAGGAAACGTCTGGATCTTCATCCAGACGTTTTGTATAAACCATACTATTTATTTACTTTATCTCTAAATTCCTTACCAGCTTTAAATACAGGAACTGTTGATTCTGGTATGTTTATTACTTCTTTAGTCCTTGGATTTCTTCCAACTCTAGCAGCTCTTTTTCTTGTTTCAAATGTTCCGAACCCTACTAATTGAACCTTTTCTCCTTTTTCTAATGTTTCCTCTACACTTTCTATGAATCCCTTTAAAGCTGCTTCTGCATCTTTTTTAGTTAACTTGGATTTTTCTGCTATACCAACAATTAATTCTGATTTATTCATCTTTTTACCTCCTCTTATTTTTATAGATAAAAGTACACAAATATACATACCTATACTATAAACGAAGCTTTGGCTATTCTTAAATTAAATTTTAACTAAAGTTTAATTTAATCAACAAATACAGGTTCACCCTTGTATCTTATGATAATAAATATTTATTATCAATTGTATGTTGAGAATACCTATTTTAAATACATTTGTATTATTTACAAATATTAAATTACAAAATATGTGGATGAACCTTAAACACATCAGATAATATGCAAAAAATATTTACTATATTATTTATGTATATTTGTACATATCTCTAAAACTATTATTGTCCCTAAATTACTAAACATACTTTTTATATGGGTATATTAGCATATTCTATACACAACTAAAAATTCCTTCTTTTTTATACAAAGTATTTAAAACTTATTTTTGGCTTTCTCCCAAAGTTCATCCATTTCATCTAAAGTCATATTTGCCATATCTAGTCCATGCTCTATAGAATTTTCCTCTATATATGCAAAACGCCTTATAAATTTCTCTATAGTATAATTTAATGCAAACTCGGGGTCAATGTCAAGGAATCTCGCAACATTTACACAGGCAAATATTAAATCCCCTATTTCTTCTAATATTTTTACCTTTTGTTCACCTTTATATACCTCTTTAACTTCATAATATTCCTCTAATACCTTATCTAAGGCACATTCCACCTTTTCCCAGTCAAAGCCTACCTTTGCGGCTTTTTCCTGAACCTTAAAAGCTCTCATTAAAGCCGGTAAAGTTTTAGCTATATGTCTAAGTTCATCTGTATATGTTTTTAATCCCTGTTCCTTTTTCTTTATTTTATCCCAGCTTATAAGCACCTCCTTAGAATTATGAATTTCCATATTTCCAAATACATGTGGATGTCTCTTTATCATTTTATCACATATAGCCTTAATTACATCATTTATATTGAAAAAACCTTCCTCTTTTCCTATTTGGCAGTGAAAAATCACCTGTAGTAATACATCCCCTAATTCTTCTACTAGTTTTGTATCATCTTTTTCTTCTATGGATTCTATTACTTCATAACTCTCTTCTATAAGATATTTTTTTAAACTATCATGATCTTGTTCTCTATCCCAGGGACATCCTTCTTCACTCCTCAACTTTTCCATTATATCCACTAAGTCCTTTAAATCATAGGTTATTTCTGACTCTTTAGGTATATACACCGAAGTTAAATAATCTATATCCTCTTGTCTATCAAGCTCATATAATTTAATTTTTCGTATACTTTCTATTTCTTCAACCCCCGCAGCTCTTATAAAAAATATATCTGTATCATCATTATAGTATTCCATAAGTGCCAACTTTACCTCTGACGCAATTAATCTATCATATACCTGGATTATTATCATCCCCATCCGTTTATCTGCACAATTGCTTTTTATGTCAAAAGCATCTATTATTTTTACTCCCTCAACTACATCTATTTTTAATCTTTCCATAATTACATCTATAAAACTAACTGAAGGTATTATTTTTACATTTATAGATTGTTTTTCGCATAATTCTAGCAATGACATCACAGATTTTTCTGCCACTAGTGGATGACCTGGTACCCCATAAACTATTTCTTTAAATTGCTTTTCCTTAAATATTAAGTCTTTTACAATATTACTATATACATCTTCAAAATTCTTTTCTTTTTCGTATATATAATCATAAGTTTCAAAATTAATACCTAATTGCTTTAAATAGCTTACAGTGGGATGTTTTTCTGTTCTTAAATAAATTTTATCCGTATTTTTTAATATATTAATGGTACCAATGGTAAGAGAATCTGGAGAACCAGGGCCTAATCCTACTATTTTAATCACTTACAACCTCTCCTTATTTCTTTAAAAATTTATCTTTTATATAACCATATTTAAATATGCCAAATACAACTATAAGAGGCACATATATAATTAAACCTGAAATAATAGATAAAAAACAGGCTATTTTACTACTCATGGTATAATTATAGACGTACCAATATATAATTACAACAGCTCCTATCATAAAAAAAGAAGCAAAGGCAGGTTTAATCATGGTTTGAAAATAATTTATTCTTATTTTCAGCTTTTTAGTTAAAAATAATATATTCAAAACACATGCTAGGGCATATCCACCTATACTTCCTAAAATCGCTCCATAAATATTTACAGAAGGTACAGGTACCATAGATAAAGTTATAATTATTTTCACAATACATCCCAAAGCTAAATTAAATACAGGTCTGATATAATATCCTACTCCCTGTAATATAGCAGTGGATGTCTGTACTAATACTATAAATGGTATAGATAATGCCGAATATTGTAATATATTAAAACCTGCAGACTGTCCTGAAAATATTAGATCTAAAATTGGATATGCCAAAGTATATAATCCCAACATAGATGGAAATGCAATTACATTGGAAAGTTTAAAGGATAAATCCACTTTGTTTACAACTTCAATTTTTTTATTCAATATATGGTACTCTGCAATTATGGGCATTAAAGAAGCACACAATGCAGCAGACAATGTTAAAGGTACATTTATTAATATAAAAGCTTTTCCTGTAAGTTGCCCGTATAATATTGCAGCATCTCTATATGTAAATCCAGCTTCTAATAACTTTTGAGGTACCAAAGCCGAGTCTATAAGACTCATTATACTGCTTACAGCCGCTCCTAAAGATACGGGAACTGCTATGTATAGTAATTTGGTCAGTATTTCTTTATTATCTGACACTTTACATACCCTTATCTCTTTTCTTACGTGAATATACTTTATCATCAAGTATACTCCCCCAAATAGCCCTCCTGCAGCTGCTCCTAATGCTGCTCCTCCTGCAGAATACTCTATACCCTTAGGCAAAAGTACATATGCAAGTCCAACACCTACAAGTATTCTCCCTATTTGTTCTAACACTTGAGATACAGCAGTATAATTCATATTTTGAAGCCCTTGAAAAAAACCTCTAAAGGCACTCATTATAGATATAAACATAGGTGCAAATGCAATTGCTACCAGAGAATAATAGGATTTTTTATCCCATTTCAAAAAATGTATAATTGGATCAGAAAATATAAGAAGCATAGCTGTAAAACCTGTCCCTAAAACAAACATCAAAAGCACGGATTTTCTAAATACCTGAATTACTCCCTCATAATCCCCTGTGGCATTTCTTTCAGATACCATTTTAGATACTGCTACTGGTATACCAGACGCTACAGCAATAAAAAACATATATAATGGGAAAGACATCTGGTAATATCCTACTCCTTCATCTCCAATGAGCATTTGAAGGGGCCATCTAAAAAATAATCCTAAAAATTTAGATATTATGCCCGCCATTCCTAATATAACAGTTCCTTTTATAAGCGATTGTTTTTTCATAAATACCTCCAGCTTATTATATTCCAAAACAATTTATTTCCCTGTTTATAATTATTTAAAACTGGAGACTATTATTACTTGAAGTGAATATTTTTTATATTTAAGTCAATAATGTCTTAATGTATAATTATATAAAAATAAAATGGCAGCTATGCTGCCACTTAACTATTGTTCCATTTGCTTTCCTAAAAAGGATGATGCAGTTTCAGCTAATTTAATTTCCACATCTCCAAATTTAGCTTCTTCTTTTGATACTATTATTACAGCTCCAATTGCATCTCCTCCTGCTATTATAGGACATATAACCTGTGCTGAGTACTTTCCTTCTATGTCCTCATCATCATATAGTGGTATAACTTGATTTTCATCCCTGCACACAGATACTGTCTTTCTATCTTCTATAAGCTTTTCTAACTCAGGGCTTATTTTCTTTTCTATATATTCCTTTTTTGGTGTACCAGTTACAGACACCACACTATCTTTATCACAAATCATAACTATGTGACCTATAGTCTGTTGGAGTGATTCTGTATAGCCTTTTGAAAAATCACTTAATTCTCCAATAGGTGAATATTTTTTTAGTATAACTCCTCCTTCTCTATCTGTAAATATCTCTAAAGGATCTCCTTCTCTTATTCTAAGAGTCCTTCTTATCTCTTTGGGTATAACAACTCTGCCTAAATCGTCTATTCTTCTAACAATTCCTGTTGCTTTCATACTCAATTGATTCCTCCTTAAAAATTATATATAACTTGTATTATTATTATCTTTCTAAACATGAAATTTTATACACAATTGTTATTTAAATTAGAAAAAACCTTAAAAAAAACTGTAATACTACATACTACAGTTTTTTTAAGGATTTTTATTCCAGAAATATTGCTAAGCAATTCTATAAGTTCTCACATTAAGTATAAAATTTCCAGGAATCAATTGATATGTATCCTAATTTTATATGATATTTTTCTCTTTTTTAGTTATTGTAGAAGCTTTTTTCCATTCCTGAATTTTTTGAGAAACTAAACTGTTCTTTTTATCACTTTCAAGTTGTGTTTTTATTTGATCCTTAACTGAACTAAGAGCCTTAACTGGATATTCTTCTTTCTTTATACACTTTATTATATGATATCCAAAACTGCTTTTAACAGGTGCTGATATAGCCCCTTCTTTTAATGCCAGAGCTCCTGCCATAAAATCAGCATCATATCCTGAATCATTATAATTTATAGTTCCTAAATCTCCACCTTTATCCTTACTAACAGTATCCTGTGAAACTTCTTTTGCAACTTTTGCAAAATCTTCTCCAGAATCCAGTCTTTGTTTCACTTTCTTAGCTTCAGCTTCAGTTTTTACCAGTATATGAGCCAGATGCATTTTATTAGGTTGTTCCGTATATTTACTTTTATTGTTATTATAATAATCTTCTATTTCTTTATCCGTTATTTTTATATTCTTTGAAATGTTTTCAGTTACTTTTTCAAGTGTCTGCTGAGTTCTCAGCTGAGATAAGAACATAGCCTTAAATGATTCTTCGGTAAATCCTTGTGCCTTTAAAGCAGTATTAAATTGCTCTGTATCATCATTAAAGTTCTGTTTCTTAATCTGTGCAATTTGGGTTTCCATATCAGATTTAAGTTTAGTTTCGTCTGGAGAAAGCTTTAATTCCTTGGCTTTTTGTGCAACTACTTTATTTGTAATTAAATTATCAAGTATCTGTTCTTTCTGAATCTTTACAGTATTAACTGCATCTTCATTTTCTTTATAGTTTTCCCCATATTGCTGCTTAACTTGAGTCATCAACTGTATTGTATTTGGATCTTTATCTAAATCACTTCTTGTTATCTTTTCCCCATTAACCTCTGCTACAGTACTGCTTGCTATGGCCTCTGGTGTTTTTTCTATCATATTGCACCCAGTTACTGAAAATATAAATACAGCTATAAGTGCAGTAACCATCAATCTTCCTATACTTTTCAAAATTTATTCCCCCACTTTCTTCAAATTTTACAAAATACAAATTCATTTTAACATAAAAGTATTTTTACTACAAAACTATTTTTGTTCATATATTTGTATCATATATTTAACAATTTCCTTAACATTACTCAAAAGATTTTCTCTCTTTACACCTTTTAATGTATATCCAAAACTAGGTTTTTTATTCATTTTTAAAACTATTTTGCCAGCATAATTTTTAATCAACGGTTTTAATATATTTTTACCTATCCTATCTTCATTTTGGAAAGTAAAAATCACTTCATTTTTTAACTCCTTTATGGATTCTATACCCAATTCCTTACCTATACTTCTTATATAAGCTATATCCATCAAATTATATACAGATGGAGGTATATCATAGAATCTATCCTCCAATTCCTCTTTTATATCCATCATATCTTCATAGGAACTTATAGCTGCTATTTTCTTATAAACTTCTATTTTTTGAACTTCATTTCCTATGTAATTATCTGGTATATATGCATCTACTTTTAACTCCACTGTGGTTTCTACAGGTTCTTTATCTATCTCACCCTTTATTAATTTTATGGAATCCTCAAGCATCCTACAATAAAGGTCATATCCCACAGATGCCATATGACCATGTTGTGAGGAACCCATCATATTACCTGCTCCCCTTATCTCAAGATCTTTCAATGCTATTTTAAATCCAGAACCCAATTCAGTAAACTCTTTAATAACTTTAAGTCTTTTCTCTGCCACTTCTTTGAGAACTTTATCCTTACGGTAACTTAAATAACAATATGCTATTCTATTAGTTCTCCCTACTCTTCCTCTTAACTGATACAATTGAGATAATCCCATTTTATCAGCATCATATATCACCATGGTATTTACATTTTGTATATCCATACCTGTTTCTATTATAGTAGTAGATACTAAAATGTCATACTTATTCTGCATAAAATCCATTATTATTGCCTCAAGTTCTCTTTCTTGCATCTGGCCATGGGCCACTGCCACTTTGCCTTCTGGAATTAGCTTAGCTATATAAGATGCCATTTCCTTTATACTCTCTACTCTATTATATACAAAATAGACCTGTCCTCCTCTGCTCAATTCCCTTAAAACAGCATCCCTTATAAGCTGATCATTATATTCAACTACATAAGTTTGTATAGGGTATCTTTCATCTGGAGGTGTTTCTATAACACTTATGTCTCTAACTCCTACAAGTGACATATGAAGTGTTCTTGGTATCGGGGTAGCACTTAAAGTCAATACATCTACATTCTTTCTCATCTGTTTAATCTTCTCTTTATGGCTGACCCCAAACCTTTGTTCTTCATCTATAATAAGAAGTCCCAAATCCTTAAATTGTACATCTTTTTGGAGTATTCTATGGGTTCCAATAAGTATATCCACTTCTCCCATTTTGACTGCTTTTATTGTAGTTCTTTGTTGCGCAGCAGTTTTAAATCTACTTATCATATCTATTTTTACAGGAAAATCATAAAATCTTTGGACAAAGTTATTATAATGCTGCTGAGCCAATATTGTAGTTGGAACTAAAAAGGCTACTTGTTTTCCATCCATTACTGCTTTAAAAGCGGCTCTTACAGCAACTTCTGTTTTGCCATACCCTACATCTCCACAAAGTAATCTATCCATCACCTTATCAGATTCCATATCCATCTTTATATCCTGTATAGTTGATAATTGATCCGGAGTTTCTTCATAAGGAAACTCATCTTCAAATTGCTTTTGCCATATGGTATCTTTTGAATATTTATATCCTTTTAGGGTGGACCTTATTGCATATAGTTTTATTAAATCCTCCGCCATTTGCTCTATTGATTTCTTTGTTTTCTTTTTAACTTTACTCCAATCTGAACTTCCAAGTTTGTTTATCTTTGGACTTTTGCCCTCTGCTCCTATATATTTTTGTACCATATCAAGTTGTTCTACTGGTACATACAATTTATCTTCACATTCATACATAAGTTCTAGATAATCTTTTTTATGCCCTTGAAGTTCCAGCTGTTTTATGCCCTTATATACTCCTATACCGTGATTCACATGGACTACAAAGTCTCCCGGTTTTAATTCTGTAAAACTCTTAATTTTACTTGTTCCTTTTTTGTTAATTTTTCTTATATTTTTTCTTTTAGCTTTTCCAAAAACCTCCTTATCGGAAATAACACTTATCTTGAACTCTGGATATTCAAATCCTTTTAATTGATTTCCAAAGGTTATCACCACTTCACCAGATTTAATTTCATCTACTACATCTTTATAACTACTTTCAATACCATTATCTCTTAAGGTATCTACCAACCTTTCTCCTCTTGCCCTTGTGCCAGATAAGATTAAAATTTTAAAATTTTTAGATTTCTTATGCTTTATTTCTTCAATAAGAAGTTCCAATTTACCCTGGTAATTATTTGAAGTTATCTGGGTAAAATTCACTATTAATTTTGGTGAAAGAACTTTTGTAGATTTTGCAATAGCATCTAATATAATAACTCTCCTACGGTTAATTTCATCAATTAATTCAGATCTATCAAACAGCATTTTACTCTGTCCTGGCAAAACATTGCCTCTTTCCAGAAAGTTTTTATAATTTTCTAGAAACTCAAAATATACACTATCCAGTTTTCCACTACATCTTTTTACATCATCTACAACTACAAAATAATCTTTTACATAATCTAAAAAAGACGAAGTATGTTCATAAAAATAAGGTAGGAAACTATCTATACTTTCAAATGTCCAAGTTTCTTCAAGATTTTCCAAATTTTTATTTGTTATTGTTTTTATTTTTTCCATTCCCTCATTATTTTCATTTTCTTTTAGTTTTTTTACTATAGATACTAAGTCATTTTTTATTTTGTCTTTCCCTAATTTAATCCGTTCTCTATCAAATATAATTTCCTTAGCAGCAAATATTTCTATATCATTTACTTTTTCAATACTCCTTTGAGATTCCAGATTAAAATTTCTGATAGATTCTATTTCATCCCCAAATAATTCAATTCTATAGGGCTCCTGTAAAATAGGAGAATATATATCCATTATTCCCCCTCTTATAGAAAATTGCCCTTTTCTCTCTACTATATCCGCCCTCTCATATCCACACTGTATTAATTTTTCACTAATATTTTTAAAATCTACTTTGTTCCCTACAGATAGCTTAAATATATACTTATTATATAATTCTGGAGGTATATATATTGAAGCTAAAGATTCTACACAAGTTATTATAATTTTTTTCCCTGGATTCAACATCTCTCTTATAACTTTTAATCTTTCCCATCTTAAATCTCCAGATATAGCATCTATATTGTAAAATACCACTTCTTTAGTAGGAAAATAATATACCTGCGGTAAATAAAAAGACAAATCCTCATATAATTTTCTAGCCTCTACATCACTATGGGTAACAATTAAAAAAGGTCTGTCCTGTTCATTATATACTGCATATATCAAATAACTTCTGGAAGATTCCGAAAGCCCAAATACTGCTATAGGAAACTTCCCTTTGTCTATGCCAATCATAATATCTTTAAATCCACTGTTTTTCCTAATAGGTTCTATAAGTCCATCTAGTCTCATTTTAACAACCCCTATACATTTATTCATAAAAAATCAAACGCACAATAACCGTTAGTTTCTCCAATATTAAAGAAACCAAACGGTTTGAAGTAACGTTATCAAGTGATTCCTAGGCTCAGGTGGAACTTGCTTATAAGAAATACGCAATCGTTACCCAAGCAGAAAGAAACTTATCCAAGGGCATAGCAATGCTTATCCCCCCACTTTGAAGAAGATAGGGGTGTTAGCTAACCTAACCTTCGGATAAAAATTTTACAGTTTAAATCCATTAAACCTATTCATAGCTACTTCTATTCCAAAATTTATCATGCATTCCAATGCTTCTGCACTAGTTTTTAAAACCTTTTCTATACTGGCTCTATTACTTTCTGAAAACTTTCCAAGAACATAAGATATAATATCTATATCAGGATGTCCAATACCTATTTTTATTCTTGGAAATACATCTGTTCCTAAATTTAATATAATATTTTTTATTCCATTATGTCCTCCGGCACTTCCATGAGCTCTTATTCTAAATCTTCCAATATCTATATCTATATCATCATATATAATTATTATATGATCATTTTCAATCTTATAAAAACTTGCCGCTTCTCTCACACTTTCCCCACTTAGATTCATATAAGTAGAAGGCTTTAATAATATAACCTTATTTTGTCCTATAAACCCTTCTCCGTAATTTCCTTTAAATTTTTCCCTATTTAAGGCAATATTATACTTCTTGCTCACTAAGTCTATAAAATCAAATCCAATATTGTGTCTCGTATGATGATATTTAACCCCTATGTTTCCTAACCCAACTATCAAAAACATATTCTTACTCCAATCTCAGCTTCAAATCAAATTATATTCTTAATAATATATTATACTAAAAAATATAAATAATAAAGAGACTTACTAATGGCCTCTTTATTATTTACTTTCCTTATTTTCAGAAAGAACTATTTCTATTTCTATTATTTTACCATTTCTCCATATTTTACCCGTAACCTTATCTCCTACTTTATGCCCTTGTATTATCTCTTCTACATCTGATAAACTCTTCACTTTTTTACCATCTATTTCCGTTAATATATCTGTGGGCTTTATACCAGAAATTGCAGCACCGCTATTTTTCTCTACCTGTTGTATATATACACCTTGAATATTATTATCCTGTGATGTTACACTTTCACCATATATACCCAAGTAAGGTCTTGAAACCTGACTAGAATTCATAAGTGATTTTATTATATTTTTAGCATCATTTATATTTATCGCAAAACTTATACCTTCTACATTGGAATCCGAACCCATCTTTAAACTGTTAATGCCTATAACATACCCTTTTATATTACAAAGAGCGCCACCACTATTTCCTGAATTTGTAGCTGCGTCTGTTTGAATAACTCTGTATACAGTTCCATTATACTCTATTTTTCTATTCAATGCACTTATTATACCTGCAGTAACACTTGGAAATTCCTGACCCAAAGAATTTCCTAATGCAATTACAATATCCCCTACTTTTAATGTTGAAGAATCTCCAAATTTAACTGCAGGAAGATTTTTAGCCTCTACTTTTATCACAGCCAAATCCGCCTGCTGGTTAACTCCAAGTACAGAAGCATCCAAAATTTTTCCGTTGGAAAGCCTTACTGTAACCTTATCTGCGCCATCTATTACATGATAATTAGTAGCTATATATCCATTGGAATCAACTATTATGCCAGATCCACTTCCCACATCCTGTAATCCAAAATATCCTTCTGTCTTGTTACTTATGCCAACTATAGACAACCCTACTGTTTGTGCAACTTTTGATATGGAGTTTGTATATATGCTGTCTTCAGATGCATCCTGTTGTTTTTTACTGCTACTATCAGATTCCACCAACAACTGATTATCAGGTGTATAGATTTTAGTATTTTCCTTTTTATTTGCAATATATGCCCCAGATATGCCTCCTGAAACGGCTGCCACCAATATAAAACAACACAGTCTAAATAATGTTTTCATAGTTGAGCGCCTATTCATACTTATAAATTTTATTTTTCCACTGTTTGTGTCTACTTTTTCCCAGTAAACGTCCTTTATATCATCATATCTGTTGTTATCATTCATCAAATACACCTCATAACTGAAATTTAGAGTTATTATAGTAAAAAATTTTTACACAAATATGAACGGAATGTAATAATTTCTTAAACCCTTTTTAAAGTAAATGCAAATATAACACCGCCAGGTTCTCTATTCTCAACCCATATATCTTCTCCTAGCTGTGTTAGTATACTCCTTACAATAGAAAGTCCAAGCCCTGTACTGACTTTTGAAGTTCTTGACTTATCTGATTTATAAAATCTATCCCATATATGTTTTAATTCTGATCTTGGTATTCCTTCACCATCATTATAAACAGATATGAATGCTTTTTCGCCCTTAATTTTAGTTGAAATTTTTATATTTCCCCCTATGGTTACATACTTAACAGCATTATCTATAAGATTTGTAACCACCTGGTTTATTCTATCTTTGTCCGCTGCTACATAAAGTTTGTCATTTTCCATAACCACATCTACTTTTAACTTTTTTTCATTTATTTTAGTTTGAAATTTTATGATACATAATCGTATAATTTCATTTATATCCAATTCTTCTATTCTAAGTTTGAATTGCCCTGCCTCAATAGCAGACAAATCCAAAAGATCATTTACAAGTCTTGTAAGTCTCTGTATTTCAGAATAAGTAACTGATAAATAATAATTTTGCTTTTCATAGGGAATAATGCCATCAATCATTCCCCCTATAAAACCCTTTATAGAAGTTAATGGAGATCTTATCTCATGAGATACATTAGATATAAAATGTCTCCTATTTTTTTCCACTTGTTCTAATGAATCTGCCATGCTATTAAAAGATTTAGCCAATTCTCCAATCTCATCATTTGAATTTATACGTACCCTTTTTTCTACTTCTCCTTTTGATATTTTGTCTGCTACATAATTAATTTTTTTAAGCGGATATACTATTATCCTCTGGGAAAGATAATAAATTACCACAGAGCATATTATAATAGCTAAAATAGCAGATATCCATATAATTTCATATACTCTCTTTAAGGGTTCTCTCAGCTCATTTATAGAAGTGTGCATAAGTATAGCACCTCTAAAGACCCCCTTTAAAAAAATAGGTATTTCAAAAGTATGCACTGGATCTGAAAATATTTCCGAATGAAGTTCCTTTTTATCCACAGTTTTATTTTCTCTAAGTTCCTCTAAATCCTTAGTAACTATTTGAGTAGGAATAGTTACTAACTGTTTATGTTCACTGTTTGATACTGAATACACATAACCATAATTATCCACAAGCCATATATCCGCTGATAGATACTTGGATATATAAGTTAGAGTCTCATTTATTTCATCTGCAGTCAACTCTCCTTCTAAATATTGAAGTGCCTTATAACTTATAAACTGGGATTCTTTAAGCAGTTGATTTTTTCTCTGCTGAAAATAATAACTCTCAAACCAGTAAGATAAAAAAGCTGCTGTCATTACAAAACTTACTATAATAATTGCAGTAAATGCAGCTACAAGCTTTGAAAATAATCCCTTTTTCATCTACTTCACCTCAAATTTATATCCAACACCCCATACTGTTTCTATTTGCCAGTTAGGTCCTCCTTGAAGTTTTTCTCTCAATCTTTTAACATGTACATCTACAGTTCTAGAATCTCCAGGATAATCGTATCCCCAGACTTCACATAAAAGCTGCTCCCTTGTAAATACTCTATTTTTATTATTAGCCAGATAATATAACAATTCAAACTCTTTCGGAGGCATTTTTATATCCTCATTTCTATAGGTAACAGTATAGGAATTTATATCAATAACAAGCTGTTCAAATTTCAACACTTCTTTATTTTCATTATCTACGCTGTACCTCCTAAGTACCGCTTTAATTCTTGCAAGCATCTCTTTGGGCTCAAAAGGTTTTACTATATAATCATCTGCCCCAAGTTCAAGCCCTAAAACTTTATCAAAAGTCTCCCCCTTTGCTGTAAGCATAATTACAGGGGTCTCATAATCTTTTCTTATCCATTTAAGAACATCTATGCCATCAATATTAGGAAGCATTATGTCCAAAAGTACTAAATCCGGTTTATAATCTAAAAATACTGTTTCTGCTGCCTTCCCATCATTTGCTACCTGTACTTCATAACCAGCATTCTCCATATACATCTTTATTACTTCACATATATTTTCATCATCATCTACAATTAAAATTTTCCCTATGGAACCTTCCATTTCATTCCCCTCCTAAAATTATCAACGCACACCTGTATTTATCCTAAAACTAACACTTTCAAAATAACTCTACAGGCTGTATAAGTTTAACCCCCACATAATTCAAAGTAAAATATTACCAAACAATTATACCTAAACGCTTATTCCTATATTAAATCTATCATATATTTTAGTGTAAATAATAGTGTATCTTCAAAAGTTACAAATAAGTTACAAATGCTTATCCCACAGAGCTTAAATGAATAAAGTTCTCTTATTTCCAAACTATACTTAAAGTTGAAAATTACTATGATAAAGGCACGTGGAAATAATCCACATGCCTTTATGTTATCTAATCTTCGAATAATTTACTTACTGAAATATCCTCGTATATTCTTCTTATAGCTTCAGCAAATACCGGAGCTATAGACAATATCTTAAAATTATCCAATATCTTTTCCTTTGGTAAATTTATTGTGTTTAACATTACTAACTCTTTTATAGCAGAATTCTTTATCCTCTCTATTGCAGGACCAGACAAAACAGCATGGGTACAACATGCATAAACTTCTTTTGCTCCTCGCTCCACTAGAGCATTAGCTCCATTTGTTATAGTACCTGCTGTATCTATCATATCATCTACTAATATAACAGTCTTATCTTTTATATCTCCAATTATATTCATTATTTCTGATACATTAACTCTAGGCCTTCTTTTATCAATAATAGCTATAGATGCATGAAGCTTATCTGCAAATTTTCTGGCTCTGGTTACACTCCCCAAATCTGGAGAAACTACAACTACATCATCTTTTTCATCAAATCCTTTTTGTATAAAATATTTTGCAAGTATAGGTGTTCCTAAAAGATGATCAAGTGGTATATTAAAATACCCTTGAATTTGAGAGGCATGTAAATCCATTGTAAGTACCCTGTCTGCACCAGTAGCCGTTAATATGTCAGCTACAAGCTTTGCTGTGATTGGATCTCTTGCCTTAGCTTTCCTATCCTGTCTTGCATAGCCATAATAAGGTATTACAGCCGTTATTCGCCCTGCAGAAGCTCTTTTAAAAGCGTCAATCATAATTAAAAGTTCCATTAAATTGTCGTTTACTGGATTATTCGTGGATTGTACTATAAATACATCCATTCCTCTTACTGTTTCATTAATATTTACACATATTTCCCCATCACTAAAAGTTGTAACTTTGGAATCTCCTACCTTGATATCTAGGATATCCCCTATTTGTTTAGCTAAATCAGGATGAGAATTTCCTGCAAAAATTTTAATATTTTTACCATGGGTTATCATTATGTAAAGCCCTCCTAAAATTTTTATTTCTTTAATCCTTTTTTATACACCCAACTCTTTTTATTAACCTGCCGTGCCCTAGCTATAGCCAATGCTCCCTCGGGAACTTCATCTGTTATAGTAGAACCTGCCGCTATATAAGTATTGTCATTAACCTTAACGGGAGACACTAAATTTGTATTACATCCTATAAATGAATTGTCTCCCACTAAAGTTTTATTCTTATTCTTCCCATCATAGTTTACTACAACGGTTCCACAGCCAAAATTACACTTGCTTCCAATTTCAGCGTCTCCTATATATGTTAAATGAGATATTTTTGTATTATCTCCTATTGTAGACTTTTTAACTTCTACAAAATCACCTATCTTTACAGACTTTCCTATTGTAGTTTCAGGTCTTATATAAGCAAAAGGCCCTACATTAGTATTTTCCCCTATTGTACTTTCTAATATCACGGAATTTTCCACTGTTACGTTATCTTTTATTATGCTGCTTTGTATTCTAGAATTAGAATACAAAATACAATTTTCGCCTATTACAGTATTCCCCTGAAAAACATTTCCAGGATATATTATAGTATCTTTTCCTATTTCAACATCTAAGTCTATATAGGTATTGTCATAATCAATTAATGTAACTCCTCTTTCCATATGTATTTTATTTATTCTGCTTCTCATGATCTTCTCAGCCTCTGCAAGCTGTACTCTTGAATTAACTCCCATAGTTTCCTCAAAGGAAATGGGAAGTGCACCTATTTTTTTACCTTGCTTTTTTAATATTTCTATAACATCTGTTAAATAATACTCTCCTTGAGCATTATTATTATGTATTTTACTTAATCCTCCGATTAAACTTTCTATATCAAAACAATACATTCCTGAATTTATTTCATTAACCTGAAGTTCCTCCTGCTGACAATCCTTATGCTCCACTATTTTAAGTACTTGGTTATCTTCCTCTCTTATGATTCTTCCATAGCCAAAAGGATTCTGTACTATAGATGTAAGTATGGTAGCTCCATACCCTCCAGATTCATGAAAATCCAGCATGTTTTTTATAGTATCTTCTTTTATCAAAGGTGAATCCCCTGTAAATACAGCTACAATTCCCTTTTTATTTTTCAAAAAATCAACAGCACAAAGAACCGCGTGTCCTGTACCTAATTGTTTATCTTGAAAGGAATAATTTATATTTTTAGCCTCAGTCGCCCTTTTTACCTTTTCTGCATTCTTTCCAATTACCACATTTATATCCCTTATTTGTGCTTTTTTTACAACATCAATAACTATATTTATCATTTCTTTGCCACAAATTTTATGAAGTACTTTAGGATTGGAAGATTTCATTCTCTTTCCTTCACCTGCAGCCAGTATTATAGCACAATTATACATTTCAACACCTCTTTAATGGTTATAAATATTCACTTTTCTACAATATATCATTAAACATCCCCTAATATTATATTTTATATAAAAATTATTTGCAACCTTATAAAAATAGCATAAAATAGCCAAAAATAATAAAAAGGAGTAATTACTCCTTTTTATTATTCCTCTACCTTTTCTTCGGTAACAGTTTCCTCATTTTTTACTTTTTCATACTCACCAAGAATTGCTTTTTGTATTTTTTCTCTTGTTTGAGTATTTATTGGGTGAGCAATATCCTTAAACTCTCCATCAGGAGTTTTCCTACTTGGCATTGCTATAAAAAGACCATTCTGACCTTCTATAACCTTTATATCGTGAACAACGAATTCGTTATCAAAGGTTACTGAAACAATAGCTTTCATCTTACCCTCGGCAGCAATTTTCCTCACTCTGACATCTGTAATTTGCATATAATCCACCTCCAAGATGCTTATGTATATACTATTCTCTATATCTTATATTTTTCCTTCTTGTTTTTTGAAAAACTAATAAATTTTTTGAAAATTTTATTACTTAAATACTTTCAGAAGGAAATAATAATGCATTACCCTCTTCATCAATACCTTTAAAATCCACTATAGACTTATAATCCTGTACTAATTTTTTAGGAGTTTCCACATTATCTATTAAAAACCCTATGCCTAAAAGCTCACTTTCAAATTCTCGCAACAGATTTATTATACCGATGGCAGTTCCTCCTGCCCTCATAAAATCATCAATAAAAATACATTTACTCCCCTTATTCAATGCTTTTTTAGATAAAGACATAGTTTGAATTCTTCCCGTAGAACCTGAAACATAATTTATAGTTAGAGTAGAGCCTTCCGTAAACTTCTGTTCTCTTCTTACAACTACAAGTTGGACTCCCATCATTCTGGCCACTTCATAGGCCAAAGGAATTCCCTTGGTTTCAACCGTAACCACATAATCAATATCTTTCTCTATGAAAATAGATGCTAAGACCACCCCTGCAACATGTATTATAGCAGGATTAAACATTATATCTGTCATATACAAAAAATTACCTGGTATTATTCTTTCTCTATTTTTCAAAATAATACATAATTTTTCAGCGAATTCTCTTCTCTTCTCACTGGATATTCCACAGACATACTTTATACCCCCTGAAGCCCCAGATATAGTATCTATTCTTCCCATTTGAAATTTATTTAAAGTATCTTTTACTACTAATATATCTTCACTTACCGTGGACTTGGCCGTATTAAACATAAGAGTGAAATTGTTCAGACTCATTATTTTATTAGGATTTTCCAGTAAAATTTTGGTTATTGCTGCTATTCTATGGTTTCTACTGAATTTCTGCATCTTATCACCTATCTATAAATTTTACGAATAATATCTTAAGATTTTATTCTATTATTCATATTGTATTCTAAAAGCTGCTAATAATCAACTCTTATTTAATTATAACATTAACACAAATACATATATTTTATTTTAAAAAGTACAATTTTATGTGTTTTTTAATTAAGTTTTGTATATAATTAGTAAATAGGTTAAGTTAATCATAAGGAGTGATTTAATTGTCATTTGATTTTATAAAAAATAAAAGAGTGCATTTTATAGGCATAGGCGGCATAAGCATGAGTGCACTGGCAGAAATTCTGCTAGAAAAAAATTTTCAAGTATCAGGTTCAGATACTAAATTTTCTAAAACTACAGAAAGATTAAAATCAAAAGGAGCAAAAATATACATAGGACAAATAAGTGAAAATATAACTCCTGATATAAATCTTGTGGTGTATACTGCTGCAATTTCAGAAAACAATGAAGAGCTATTACAAGCTCAAAATTTAAAAATTCCTCTTATGGACAGAGCTGAATTTTTAGGTGAAATAATGAAAGGACATAAGTATAATGTAGCAGTATCTGGTACCCACGGTAAAACCACCACTACTTCCATGTTATCCTCTGTAACTCTTGAAGCTAACATAGATCCTACCATACTTGTAGGCGGAAATTTAGATATAATAGGAGGAAACGTCCGTATTGGAAATAGTCCTTATTTTATTACAGAAGCTTGTGAATACAAAGAATCCTTTCTTAAATTTTTTCCTTTCATAGGAGTAATATTAAATATTGATGCAGATCATCTAGATTACTATAAAGATATAGATGAAATACAAAAAGCATTTATAAAATTTGCAAAACTAATTCCACAGGAAGGATACTTGGTATGTTGTGCCGATGATAAAAGAATGGGAGAAGTTATATCAAATGCAAATTGCAATATAATAAGTTACGGTATAGAAAGGGGAGAGGTTACTGCTAAAAACATACGCTTTGATGGAGAGGGACGTGCTTTATTTGAAGTATATAAATCTGATAAAAAGTTATTTTCCTTAAATTTAAGTGTTCCAGGTAAACATAATATATTAAATGCACTAGCAAGTATATCCGTTTCTTTAATTTTAAATATATCAATTGATAATATAAAAGAGGGCTTAAAAAACTTCAAAGGCACTCATAGAAGATTTGAAATTAAAGGCAAGAGGAAAGGTGTAGTAGTTATAGACGATTATGCACATCATCCTACAGAAATCAAAGCAACATTAAATACGGCAAGAAATTATCCTCATGAGAGAATAGTTTGTGTATTTCAGCCTCATACTTTTTCAAGAACTATAAGTTTATTTAAAGAATTTACTGCTGCCTTTGATAATGTAGATGAGTTAATACTAGCTGATATATTCGCTGCAAGAGAAAAAGACACCGGTGAAGTAAGCTCATCTATGCTGTGTGATGAACTTGTAAAAAGAGGGATTAACTGCAGGAACATAAAAGACTTTAATTCTATAGTCCAATATTTAAATGATATTTTAAAAGAAGGAGATATACTATTGACAATAGGGGCAGGAGACATTTTTCAAGTTGGTGAATTATATTTAAATCAATAATTCCATCAAAAAATTTATAATTAGGTGTAAAACACCTCTTATAGGGTAATACTATATTCGATATCCTATTGGAGGTGTTGTTAGTATGAAAAACTTTTTAATATCTGCTGTTGTAGATATTTTCTTGATCTTAATATCCTATTTCTTGTTCGTAAAAATAATCAATGGCCCTACAAGACATAAATTATATAAAAAATTCTTTAGTTCTTTTGCTAAATTTGTAATTTATATATTCATTATAAGTATACTTATAACTGGTATAACTGCTTTCATATTATATAAAACTTCTTACATAGCTTATATAAATATAATATCCCCAGCTTTAGTTTCCATATTAGTGGGATTTTTAATGTCTACAGTACCTACAAGAGGTGAAGGAGACAACGATAATATTGCTGTGAAATGATATTACCTTAAATAAATCCAGTGCCACATTTATTAAAAGTAGCTAAATCCTAAAATAATGGTATATTTCAGGATTTAGCTACCTTTTTATTTTTAGAAGATATATTACTGAAAATTTCGAAATAATATACTATTCTGCAATTGTCTAAATATGTTATAATTGTAGAATAAAAAGTTTAAGAAGGAGTTGTTAAAATTATGAAAGACAAATATAGGGCTCTATTTAAATCAATTGTAAAATCCTACTACGATGAAAACTTTGAAGAAACCATAGAACAAATTTTATCTGAACACAAATTAGATAGGGAAGAGTTCTGTAAAATAATATCTTCATTGTGTGGCACTAACATAACTTACAGCTCAAATTTTATAGAAGAATTAAAAAAAGCAATAAAATGTTATAATAAGGACGAAAAAATCATAAATAAAGTCACTAGTTGTTCCCACGAATGTAAAAACGGAGATAAAACTCCATGTGAAAAATCTTGTCCTTTTGATGCTATATTTATTCATAAGGATAAAAAACATACATCCATAGATGAAGATAAGTGTACTGACTGTGGTTTTTGTGTAGATGCCTGTCCTAGCGGTTCTATAATGGACACTGTTCAATTTCTACCACTTGCCAATATCTTAAAAAGTGATTCCCCTGTAATTGCCATAGTAGCTCCTGCTATAACCGGACAATTCGGAGATAACATTACAATGGAACAATTGAGAGCTTCTTTTAAGAAAATAGGTTTTACGGATATGATAGAAGTAGCATTCTTTGCAGATATGTTAACCTTAAAAGAGGCGGTAGAATTTGACAGTCATGTAAAGGATAAAAAGGATCTTGTAATAACTTCTTGCTGCTGTCCTATGTGGGTAGGCATGTTAAGACGAAAATACAATAATCTAGTAAAGCATGTATCTCCTTCCGTATCTCCAATGACCGCTGGTGGAAGGGTACTTAAAAAATTAAATCCTGAATGCAAAGTTGTTTTTATAGGTCCTTGTATAGCTAAAAAAGCAGAAGCAAAAGAAAAGGATATAGTTGGGGATATAGACTTTGTACTTACTTTTACAGAAACAAAAGATATCTTTGATGCACTTAACATAGATCCATCTAAAATAGAAGGTGATGCTTCAGCTGAATATGCTTCTAAAGGAGGAAGGTTATATGCCCGTACCGGAGGAGTATCTATTGCCGTTGGAGAAGCTGTGGAAAAAATGTTTCCTGAAAAAAAGGAACTATTTAAGCCAATTCAAGCAAATGGTGTAAAAGAATGTAAGGAATTATTAAACCGTGCTGAAAAAGGAGAAGTCTCCGCTAACTTTATTGAAGGAATGGGATGTATCGGTGGTTGTGTAGGAGGTCCAAAAGTACTTATACCAAAAGAAAAAGGCAGAGATAAAATAAATGCCTTTGCAGAAAACTCTGAAATTAAAGTTTCTATAGACAGTAAATGCATGGATAAAATACTAGAACTTTTAGATATTAATTCTTTAGAAGACTTTAAAAATGCTGAAGAAATTGAACTGTTAGAAAGGCGTTTTTAAAATATCTTTGTCATCTTATTATGTTAATTTTGTTATATATAAATTATTTTACTATTACGTTTATGAAATTTTAGTATTTATGTTACCTTATTTGGATGTTATACTTAAATATGAGGTGATCATGATGCTTAAAAACACTAAAGGGGTTATTTTTGATATGGATGGAACCCTTGTAGATTCTATGTGGCTGTGGGAAAGTATTGATAAAAAAATTTTAAATAAAAGAAACATCCCAATACCCAAAAATTTGAAAGAGGCTATACAAACCATGACTTTTCATGAAGTTGCAAAATACTTTAAAACTAGATTTAATTTGCCCGAAAGTGTAGAAGAAATTGAAAATGAATGTTATGACACATGTGTTTATGAATACTCTACAAACATACCATTAAAACATGGTGCCAGAGAATTTCTACTCTTATTAAAACAGAAAAATATTAAAATAGGCCTAGCTACCAGCAATTCCAGGGAGTTAACAGAAATAAGCCTTAAAAAAAATAAGGTATATGATCTTTTTGATGCCATAACCACAGTATCTGAAGTTAAAAGAGGCAAAAGTTTTCCCGATATATTTCTCTTAACTGCTAAAAAATTAAATTTATCTCCCAAAGATTGTATAGTATTTGAAGACATTTTACCTGCAGTTAAAGGTGCTAAAGCCGCTGGTATGTCTGTAGTTGGAGTATATGATTTTTATTCAGATTATCAATGGGATGACGTAATAAAACATGCAGATATGTATATATTTAAATATAAGGATTTAACAGAAGGTAGTATAAAATTTTCATCTTTAAGTGAGTTATTGAATATAATGTAATGTTATAGAAATATTAATGGAGAAGTTAAAAATGCTTACTTTTTTATTTTTACTACTTATAATAGGTAATGGAGTTATTTTATATCATTTTTCGAACACAATTTCATCTCAAAGGAGACAAATAATTTCCTTAAAATATGAAAATGATTCCTTAAAATCAAAATTATTAAAAGAATCTCCAAAGAAAGTAGATATAAACTATATTACTCCTGAAAATTCAAATGGAATAGTTACCATAAAAACTAGTCTCTATTTAGCTCCCACTTTAAAATCCAGTATAGTAAATATTCTGGATGAAAATACCACACTAAAAATTGAGGATACCGCTAAAATACAAGATCAACTGTGGTATGAAATATCTTTAAGTGGAATTAACAGATTATCTAGAATAAATTCCAAAGGATGGGTAAGATCTAATTATATAAAAATAACCTGAATAAACTCCAGCACTGGATAAGCTGGGGTTTTTAATTATAACTTAACTTATTATTCCATCTATATATTCTGGAACAATTTTTATTATATCTTTCCTGCAGCAGTATTCTAAATCATCATACAACTTTAATTTTTGTATTCTTTTATAATGAGAGGCTTTCTCTATAAAAGTTATAATATCCGGGTTCTGTTTATAAACATATAGTGCAGTTTTAGCTATATCTGTAAGGGTTACCTTCATCTTTTTTATTATACAACTTATTATGTATCCGCTGCATATAAAATCATCCATAGAAAATTGTCCATAGGTACCTGCATTAACTATTACCACATCATTATTTAAACTTACACTTCTGTTTGCCACTTCCTCTGCATTTATAAGAGCACCCATTAATATATTTTTAGCCATTATGCTCCCTTTGATAGCTCTGGTTCCATTACTTGTAGTAATTATCAATGTCTTATTTTCTACAACTTGTCTACCATATTCCAAAGGAGAATTAGAGCAGTGAAATCCTTCTATTTTTAAAGCTTTCCTCTCTCCTCCCATTATGTATTTTCCTCTATTTTTATGGTATATTTCCAAGGCCTCTTCTATAGTTAACACTGGTATTACTTCTTTGCATCCATTATTAATAGCAGTAATTATTACAGAGGTTGCCCTGAGCATATCTACTATTATTACAGACTTATGTAAAATCTTTTCGTCCTTTATATCATCTGCCGATATTATTATATCTATTTTCAATTCAACTTCCGCCTTTCTCAAAAATGATTCTACAATATACTACTTGCAATATATTCCCTGATATATATTTTTATCTTTCATTGCCTTATCAATTTGATTTAAAATTTCCCACTTTTTTAAGCTCCATTTAGGTTCTATAAGCAAATTTCTGGGAGAATCTCCCGTTAATCTATGGATTACAATATCAGAACGAGTATTTGATAAAGCCTTGCATATTATGTTTACATATTCCTGTTGTTCCATGAACCTCAACTTACCTTCATTGTATAATTGAACCATAGGGGTATGTTTCATTAAATGAAGAAGATGAAATTTTACCCCCTGTATATCTTGATTTGAAATATATTTCACTGTATTTATCATATCACTTTCCTCTTCTCCCGGAAGACCCATTATCATGTGTATCACTACATCAATATTTCTTTTTCTAAGATTATACACAGACTTTTCAAAAACACACAAATCATATCCTCTATTTATTCTTTTGGCAGTATACTCATTGGAAGTTTGAAGTCCAAGCTCTACCCAAACATAAATTTTTTTACTGAATTCCTGCAATAACTCTAAAACATCCTCCCCAAGACAATCCGGTCTAGTGGCTACCGCCATTCCAACTACACCTTTCTGTTTTACAGCTTCTTCATATTTTTTTCTCAAGATTTCTACAGGTGCATAAGTATTTGTATAAGCTTGAAAATAGGCTATATACCTTCCCTCTTTCCACTTTTTATTCATCATTTTCTTAATATTATAGAATTGTTCTGTTATAGAAAGATTCCTATTACCTGCAAAGTCTCCTGCTCCTCTTTCACTGCAAAAAATACACCCTCCTCTACTTATTTTGCCATCTCTATTAGGACAAGAAAACCCCCCATCTAAGGATATTTTAAATACTTTTCCTCCAAACTTTTTTCTCAAATAATAATTCAAAGTATAATACGCCTTATCTCCCCACTGCATTATAAATTTTCATCCTTTCAATAATACATAACTGATAAAACTTATTATATCATATTTTAACTGCCTTAAATTCTTTTAAGTTGAGCCTCCATTTTCCAATTATATCAGGAAGAGATTCGCCGTTGGTTGCTTTAGATATGACATCAAAATTTAATGTATCTGTATCAAAGGATGAAAAAACCACATCTACTTTATTAAGTGGAAACTTATCTTCAAATTTAAAACTTATCATATCCCCAGAATCCATTTTATAAACTCTTATGCAGTGACCTACACTGCTATTTGTATATTGAAGTGCAATAAATTTTTCATCAGAAGAAAATGTTAAAAATTCTACCTTAGCATTTTTTAGAATATCTAGATTTATTATATTCTTACCTATAATTTTTTGATTGTATTCATCTATTTGATTTCCCTGTGTATCATTACTCTCACTACTTCCCTGTCCATCTGAAGATCCCGCATTACCAGATTGTACTTCCATGCTTTCATCTACTTTTACCACACCTATATATGAATTTTTATCATAGGTAACTAGAGCTAGGTAGTCTCCTCCATAAGAAAAATCCAATATTCCAAAGTTATCTCTTGGTACAGACATTTTATTTACATTTGCTTTATCATCTTTAGAAAATACATATTGAGGCATATTATTTATACCTATTATTACATTTACACTTATATTGTCCTTACTTCTCATTTTTATCTTATTCTTCTCAACAAAAGCTTCCCTATCTAAAATGCTGCTAATTTCGCCAATCTTATAATCATTTTCTTCCTTTATGACCTTTATGGAATATTCATCTAAAGTTGAAAAAGGTTTACTTAGATCTGATCTTACAACCTTTACTTTAAAAACTCCAGATCTACCAACTTCACTATTGTCACTTAAATTATAACCCATAATATTCAAATTTTGATTTCCATTTGCTGCAGGATTTTTTAAAAGCTCCTTACAATATAATTTTTTGATGTTTTCAATATCATCCTTCATAAGATACTTCATGTAGGTATCCACTGTATTAGCTGCAGCTTTCATATCAAAATTTTCATTTATATTGGTAGAATTTAATTTCTCATTTGAACTACACCCAAACAATATACCTGAAAAGAAAATGACAATGACCATTATTTTAAACACATATATCTTTTTCATAAATTTTCTACCAACTAATTCTCAAATTTAGTAGAAACTTCACCCCCTTAATTGAAGATAATAATTAATTTATAAATCTTATTTTTCCCTCAAATAAAATTTTAATTTATAATTCATTATTTTTATTTAATATCTATATACTTAATATTGGGATAGCTTTATCAATTGTATTTTATGGGGGGATATTTTTTGAAAGATAAAATAATCTTAATTTTTCAAATATCTACAGTTTTTATAGGAACTGTAGTTGGGGCAGGTCTGGCATCTGGACAAGAAATTAGCCAATTTTTTACACAATATGGCTATAAAAGTTTCATAGGCATATTAACTTGTTCAATTATTTATATAGTAATGTCCATTATAATAATAAATATAAGCATGAAATATGGATTAAATTCTTACGATGGTCTTATAAAATTGGTTAGTCCCGGATTTTTAGGTATGGCTACTAATTTTTTGACTACCTTTTTTTTAATAGGAAGTTCAGCAATAATATTGGCTGGAAGCGGTGCTTTAATACACCAGTACTTTCAACTGCCTAGATGGATAGGCATATTATTAATGCTCACTATATCCATAATTGTATTATCTAGAAATATTAAGGGCCTAATGGAGATAAATTCAATCATAGTACCTTCTCTCATATTAGTCATACTCACTTTATTTATATTATACCTGGCTTTCTACAAAAATATAAATATATCATATTTAAAGAATATACCTCATTACAAAAATAACTGGTTTTCTTCTTCATTGATATACGCAGGATTTAACATATTATGTTACAGTGGAGTATTAATTCCTCTCACACTTTCTATAAATAAAAAGAAAAGTCTCATAGCAGGTTCCATCATAGGTTCTTTAGTTCTTACCATATTAGCCCTTATTATAAATTTTCTATTGATTTTAAACATACCTTATATTTTTAAATATGAAATTCCTCTGCTTTATATAGCCAACCGTTTTGGAAAAACACTTCAAATAATGATACTTATTATAATGTGGCTTGAAATGTTCTCTACTGAAGTATCCAACATATATAGCGTAGGAAAAAATTTTCAGGAAATATTTAATATATCTTATAAAAAATCAATATTTATAATTATTCTCATTACAATTCCTATATCCCAAATTGGTTTTATAAATCTTATTTCTTTTTTATATCCGGCCTTTGGAGTAGTTAGTCTTATATTTATAATACAATGCATAATTTTTTACTTTAAAAATTAAATTTATAATAAATGGCATAATAATAACTGGACACCTGTATGTAATGAGAATATACTTAAAAAGTGCTGATAAAATTCTATCATTAACTCTACATAATATATTATTTAAGGAAGTGCTTTTTATGATAAATCACCTTAAAAGTTGTCAGTTATGCCATAGATATTGTAAGGTGGATAGGCTAAAGGGAAATACCGGTTTTTGTCATGCAGGTAAAGATGTAAAAATAGCCAAGGTATGCCTGCACACTTGGGAGGAACCCTGTATATCTGGAAATAAGGGTTCTGGAACTATATTTTTTTCTAACTGCAATTTTAGATGTGCTTTTTGTCAAAACTACAAAATAAGTGCCAATGGTTTGGGAAAGGAAATATCTATAGAAGGACTTAGTAAAATTTTTCTATTTCAACAAAGTCAAGGAGCACATAATATAAATTTGGTTACACCCACCCATTATATTCCTCAAATAATTAAAGCCTTGGATATAGCAAAATCACAAGGTCTTAATTTGCCAGTTTTATTTAACACAAACAGTTATGAAACTATACATGCATTAAAATCTTTAAAAGGATACATAGATGTATATTTACCAGATTTAAAATACTTTAGCAATAAATATTCCATTAAATATTCTGGTGTTTCAGATTATTTTATTCATGCCACTAAAGCTATAGAAGAAATGTTTAATCAAGTAGGAAGTGTAAAATTTGATGAAAATGGATTAATAATAAAGGGGGTTATAATAAGACACCTTATGCTTCCCGGACTACTATTTGACTCTAAAAAAATAATAGATTATATTTATAACACTTTTGGTGATTCAGTATACATAAGTATAATGAATCAATACACCCCCCTTTATAAAGCCTATAAATTTCCTGAAATAAATAAACCCTTAAATCCAAAGCACTATGATTCTTTTATAAATTATTGTCTTTCACTTGGTATAAAAAATGCATTTATACAAAGCACTGGCACTTGTTCTAAAAATTTTGTACCTGATTTTGATTTAGAGGGAATTTAATATAAAATATAGTAAGAAACTTGGCCAAAGATACGGGCCAAGTTCTTTACTATATTTTATACTTATGCAATTCTGTTTTAAAAGATTCTGTTATATTCTTAAATTCATGTATATTAATCATGAGGTTTTTAATTTCATTAGTATAACTTGATACACTGGCGCTCACTTCCTCAGAAGATGCAGAATTCTCCTGTGCAATTGCAGCTAAAGACTCCATATTTTCATATATTCCAGATATGGTTTTTGATTGTTCATTTAACTTATCTATAGTTTTTATCATTGATTCCGCTACGGATTCTGCTGCAGTTGTCGCCTCATAACTTATACTCCTTACCTCTTTTAAGTTTTCACTTTCTCCTTTAAGAACATTAAATTGTGATTCTATCTTATCCACCAATACTTTTATTTCATCTACAAATTTAATTAAATTAGAATCTATATTCTTAACTGCATCTTGAGACTGTTCTGCTAAAACCCTGATTTCATCTGCTACCACTCCAAATCCTTTGCCCTGCTCTCCTGCTCTGGCCGCTTCAATAGAAGCATTAAGTGCCAACAAATTGGTCTGTTCTGAAATCTCTGAAACAACTGAAACTATACCTGTAATATCTTTTACTTTTGATTGTAGTTCTAACCCTTTGTCATTAACCTCTTTAAAACTCTGTAATGTAGTCAATATATTTTCACTTGTATTATCTATATTATTGTAACTATTATTTATCTTGTCTATTGATTTTTCCAGTTCTAACTTATTATTGTTTTCACTTTCTACTATATTTTTCAAATGTGTTATATTGTCATTTAACACAGATACCACACTTTGAGTATTTTCTGCCTGTTCCACAGCACAGTTGGCCACTTGTTCTACCACATCGGATATTTCACTTGAAGTACTGTTCATAGAATTAGATATCTCATTTATATTAGATACAAAGGTATTCATCTCATCCGTTACACCTTTAAATCCTGTAAAGTCTGCCTTAATGATACTTTTGTGTTTTTTAAGAAGATTAAATATATCCTCAAAAAAATCATTTGTCTCTATATCTCCATCTTCAATAAAATTACCATTATTAATTTTATCTATAGTCTCCATTATGATGGATTTAGGTCTCATAAGTATAGAACCAGAAATATATGATGCAAAAAGAACTAATATTGAAACAACTATAGATTTAAACCAATCATTTAATCCAAACATTAAAATAGAAATTATAAAGCAAAGTATAAAATTAATTATTCCCATTTTTAAGCCTAGATTATTTATGATACCAAAAGAAAGAATTTTATTGAACCTGTATACCTTCTTATAATATATCTCATTCTCAAAAATAAATTTAAATTTTACTGAATTACTGGTTCTCTCCATTTCTTCTATCTTCAATTTTTCACCAAAAAATTTTGTACTTCCCTCTATCATTCCCACAAGATAATCAAACATGCCTCTTTCAGACTTATACTCAAATACGGCAGTTTTTGAAGATGTAGGATTAATCATAACTAAAGGTGGCTTAGCTCCTGGAAACTTTTTAGTCATGGCTACATGAACATCAAACATTGATCTTAAAAAAGAATATAAGTTTTCATGTTTAAAAAAGGCTGGATAATCCTTGTAAAAGGCATTTATGTTGTCACGGCCTATTTTTTTCCATAACTCTTTCGTATCTTCCCTGTTAGCTTTTGCTATATACTCTATTACTTTTTTTATTTCCCCGTCATTTACATTTTCAGCAGGGGAAAATATTTTAGATGGTCCCCATCCTACTGAACTCATAGCATCATTTACAACCTGGTCATTATATAATTTTCTACAGGTTCTCATCCATGTGGCAATAACAGTTCCTTTCATTTCTATTTCTCCTTTCAAAATTTTTATTTATAATAATTAAAACTAATTCTCAAAAAATATTTTTAATGGAAAGTTTTTTAAAGGAGCTTATAATATAGCTAATTATACAACAAAATCTATATTTTATAAAATTTACTTTTGGATCTACTAATTATCTATGAAATAAAAGTCCTAACCATAACTTTATTTTAGATTAGAACTTTAAATTATGTATTTAATAATTTTCTGTATTACTATAACTTTATTTCCAACTTATCTAACTTTGCAATAATTTTAAAATTTTTAATTTCTACAGTTTCAGTTCTTATGCTGCTTCCTCCACTTACAAGTAAAATTTTTCTATTGTCTAATTTTTTTACCTGTCTTAACTCCCTCTTTCCATTATATTCAACCAGACATATGGAATTATTCTCTATTTCTCCAGTTATATGTGCCAAAGCTAAATCTCCATGTTGAATTCTAAACCCTTCCATATCATTGCTTTCTATGTGCAAATATATTACCTTGTCTTGAGCATAGCCCTCTACTTTATTATTTATTACAGGTAATTGTTTGAAATTAATCACTTTATCCATGTTATATCCATAAACAGGCACCTTTTTTAAAACCGAGCCAAAGGCTTCACTCCAAACATCCTGAACCTGAGTTTTTTCTTTTTTAGATACAGGAGCAAATTTTTCATTTCTTTCTTCTTCATAGGCTTGCTCTTCAAAAGACATAGTTATATCATTTATATTTTTTCCTAAAATTTTGGATACTTTATCAATTATACCTTCACTTACTATTTTCCTTCCTAATTCTACTTCATTAATAAACTTTTCTGATACACCTAATTTTTTACCCAATGATTTTTGACTAATTCCTAATTCCATTCTTGCAGATTTTATTTTTTCTCCTACCCTACTCATCTTTCCCTCCTGATTTAATCTCATATATAATTTAAATTCTATGTAAAACTTAAAAATTTCATTCTTTTAAAAGCTTATAACTTAATTTTATTATATATTGACTATTCATAGAATTAAATATCTTTATCTTTCCAACTTTACTATTTTTACTTTCTATATGATATTTAATAAGCTGTCTTTTCAACTGCCTAACGGTTCCCTTACTTCCATCAACTATTGGAACATCCTGATTTAAAACCTTAGATATACTTTTCTTTATAAAGGGATAATGGGTACATCCAAGTACTACTGCTGCAATTCCTTTTTCTTTTAAAGGAGACAATTTTTTTTCCAGATAATATTCTATTTCCTCTCCTTCTGTTTTTCCTTCCTCAATAAGTTCTACCAAACCGCTGCAGGGAAGAGGCACCATATTTGAATTGCCATATTTTTTCATGAGATTATTAAACTTACTTTCCGCTAAAGTCATAGGTGTTGCCATTATTATTATATTTCCTCTTCTATTACATTCCACTGCAGGTTTCAAAGCTGGTTCTATACCCACTATAGGCATATATTTACTATATGCCTTTCGCAAATCTATTATAGCAGCACTAGTAGCAGTATTACAGGCAACTACTAAAGCCTTTATATTTTTTTTTAATAAAAATTCTACAGCATTAAACGTGAGTTTTTTAACCTCTTCCACCGTTTTGACTCCATAAGGTGCCATCTTTGAATCCCCAAAATAAACAAAATTTTCATTTGATAGGATCTTTACAGCTTCTTTTAGTACACTTATTCCACCCACTCCTGAATCGAAAAAGCCAATTGGCCTATCCTCAGAATCCACTCTATCACCTCATAACTTAATAAAAATGTTATACATTTTATTATATAATATAGATTTAAACTACACAAATTTTTAAAGACATGAATAAATGACCTTAATTTTTAAACTTTATTCTTAAAATCAAATATTATATTTTATATTTTTTAACTATTGCAACATAACCCATAAATTTATTCAAAATCTATTGACATATAGGAATATTAATTATAAAATCATAAATATATAAATTTTAAATAATTAATAAATAATTTATATTTTATCAACTAGAATATAAATTAAATTGACTATACACTGACAGAGTATTAAAAATTCATACTCTTCTAATTATTTATAGGAGGAAAAAACTATGTTAAAAGATTTAATCTATGTAATACCTACCACTATGCAATCTGAAGATAGTTTAAAAGAAATACTAACTTCCCATACTGAAATAAAATTCGTATCCCTTGTCGGCATAGACCTTTCAGGAAATGATACTGACGAAAAAATTCCTATTAAGATTTTTCTAAAAGATATCTCTGGATTTTTAAAAGGATCAATTCAAACTGATGGTTCATCGGTAGTTCTTCCAGGCATAGCTACCCTAAATAATGCAAAAGTTGATATGGTATGCGATTGCGATGTAAATTGGTATGTAGACTATAATACCAATAATATCGATGTTGAAACAAATAAACCTGTAGGAACGCTTAGAATTCCATGTTTTTTCTATCATGAACACAAAGCTGTAGATTCCAGGCATATATTGAAGAATTGTATACAACATTTTAAGACAAATCTTATGAGTTTATTCAAGAAATATCCAAGTTGTCTGTCTTCTTTCGGAATAAAATACGAAGATATAGATGATTTAATTGCTACCTGTGCAACAGAACTGGAATTCTGGGTAAATACTCCTAATAATCCTGCTGAAATTGAAGAACTATCCACATCTCAAACATTACAAGAACAATATTGGACCAGAACTAAAGGTTCAGTAAGAACTGCCTTAGAACAAACACTTTCAATTATGGAATTATACGGATTGGAACCTGAGATGGGTCATAAAGAAGTAGGAGGAATAAAGTCTAACATTGATGACAAAGGAAGATTCAATCATATAATGGAACAACTTGAAATAGACTGGAAATATTCTACTGCGGTACAATCTGTGGACAATGAATTACTAGTAAAAAGCATAGTTAAGGAAACCTTCAGAAATAATGGACTAGAAGTCACTTTCTTGGCTAAACCTATAGATGGAGTAGCTGGAAGTGGAGAACATACTCACATAGGTATGGCATTGAAACTCAAAAATGGTAAAATGATAAATTTATTTTCTTCCACTAAAAACCACTTTTTAAGCATTTTTGGTTACGCTTCAGTAATGGGAATACTTAAAAACTATGAAGTCATAAATCCTTTCGTATCTTCTACAACAGACTCACTGAGAAGATTGAAACCTGGATTTGAAGCACCTATTTGCATAGTAACATCTATAGGTCACTCTGTTGAAATACCTTCAAGAAACAGAACCGTACTCATAGGAGTTGTAAGAGATTTAGAAAATCCGTTGGGCACAAGATTTGAACTTAGAGCACCAAATCCTCGCACCAATACTTACCTGGCTGTAACAGGATTGTATATGGCTATGTTAGATGGAATAACCTATGCAATAACCAACTCTAAAACAGAAGATGATCTTTTGACTGAATTATCTAAAAAGCCTGGAGAAGATACATCATATCTTGAAAAAGATAGGGCTTATAGAAGTGAGGAAGACGTATTTGAAGATTTTACTGATGAAGAAAGAGTTAAATTCTTCGGTAAAGCACCTGGAACTGTATATGAAAACTTAATTGCTATTGATAAATACCCTGAAAAAAAAGCTGTATTAACTAAAGATGATGTATTAAATGACAAATTAATAAACAGTTTTAAATTGGGTGCTATAAAAAGGTGGTTAGTAGAACTTAATCATAGAATTTTAAATGAATATACTGATGAAATAAGAGGTTATAAATTGCTTCATTCTGTAGATAAAGCTTTAGACTTGGATGTAGCTACCTGGATGAAAATAGATGCTTTAAAATGCCACTTAATGAAGGATTCCTATTCTAATAAGAGTTTATTCTCCAAGATAAGAATTGCGTCAGAAGAAGAAAACTATGAAGAAGTATCTAACCTTCAGCTGGAAGTAGAACAGAAAATGTCTGAATTAAGAGAACTATATTCCATATATAAGAAAAATTTACTTGATATTTAATATAAATAAAAAACAGAGGATGTCTCCACAGTCTCCTCTGTTTTAAACTTAATCTAAAAATTTCTTAGAGAAAATTTTCTTAATGTTACCTCTTTTTTGTTGTTTACAGCCTTCCAGAGTTCAATTCTATCTATTTTAACCATCTTATGGTTACTTTCTCTCTTAATATTTTCATGAAATGTATTACTATGTTGTTTGGAATTTGATTCTCTCATTTGATAACTGGTATTTGCCAGCAATACTTTTAAGTTGATATCATTTAAATTTTCTCTTACATTAAATTTATGTAATCTTAGAATTTCATTTATTTGCCTGGCTAACCTTATAATATATCCTTTATTCTCAATCTTCAAATTAATAGCTTTATAAAAAGGATCCATACTAATGTCATTTATCTGTACCTTGAATTTCTTATACGGTTTTAGTATATCCGAAATAACTTTAGTCAGTTTTTCCAAATCGGGATTTTCTATAACTTCAAGAGTTATATGTAACATGGGTATATTTTTATATAATTTATATTTTCTACATATACTCTTTTGTATACGCTGAATATAGAAATAAGAATCTTTATCAAATAAAGCCACCAAATAATACTTCATTATTTTCCCAATCCCCCAAATGTACATTTTGTTTAGGTATTATTATAACATAAAACTACTATATATAGTATTAAATATTTATATTAATTTATAGAATACAAATTATATAGAAAGACAATACTATTAATGTTTAAAAATTCACATAAGGAAAGAGGTGACAAATCCTACTTAAATAAAAATATTATATTTTTATTAAGTAGGTAAAATTATGAGTAATAGTAAAAATTCTAGTATAGGATGTATAGTTAACGAATGTAAATTTCATGCCAAAGACACTAATTATTGCACACTTGACAAAATAGAAGTGACAAAACATGAAGCAATGGCTAAAGACATACAATGTACTGACTGTGGGAGTTTTAAAAAGGAATAATTACTTCCACAGTATATCACAAGTTACACTAAAAAAACCTAGCTTTATTTTTTAAGGCTGGGTTTTAATTTTGCAAATAAATAATTTTATCACACCCTTCATATTTTTAAATTTATTATTAAAATAATATAGAATTATGTTATAATAAACTTTGTGTAATATGAATTAAATTTAATATTTTCTACAACTTTATGTAAATTAAATTTATGATAAGGATGGATACATAAATGAATAAATTAGTAATTAATGGCGGAAATCATCTTTCCGGTTCTATAGAGATTAACGGTGCTAAGAATGCTGCCGTTGCAATATTACCAGCATCAATACTAGCCAGCAGTGGCATATGTTCTATTGACAATATACCCGATATAGAAGACGTACACTGTATAGAAAAAATTTTAAAGAGTTTAGGCTGCAAAGTAAAGACTGGTAAAAATTTAGTGGTTATAGACAGTACTACCATAAATAAAATAGATGCAGATACCGATGATGTAAGAAAAATGCGGGCTTCTTATTATCTTATAGGTGCTCTGCTTGGCAGATTTAAAAAGGCAAGGGTTGAACTGCCAGGGGGATGCCCTATAGGAGTAAGACCTATAGATCAACATATAAAAGGTTTTGAGGCATTGGGGGCCAAAGTAGAAATAAAACATGGCTGTGTATCAGTAAGTGCAGAAAAACTAATTGGCACAAGTATATTTTTTGACGTTGTAAGTGTAGGTGCTACTATAAATGTAATGTTAGCCGCTACCCTAGCAGAGGGAGTAACAACTCTTGAAAATGTAGCAAAAGAACCCCATGTAGTTGATGTGGCAAACTTTTTAAATAGCATGGGGGCAAATATTAAAGGTGCAGGTACTGAAATAATACGTGTAGTGGGAGTAAAGGAACTAAAAGGATGTTCCTACAGTGTAATACCAGATCAAATAGAAGCAGGTACATATATGATTTCAGCTGCCGCTTGTGGTGGTGAAGTAGTAATAGAAAATGTTATACCTAAACATTTAGAATCCATATCTGCAAAACTTATAGAAATGGGTGCTGAAATAATAGAAAATGGTGATTCCATAACCGTGAAATCAAAAAATAAACTGAAAGGTGTAAATATAAAAACTCAACCTTATCCGGGTTTTCCTACTGACGTTCAACAACCTATAAGTGCTCTCTTGACAGTTGCAGAAGGAAGAAGCATTATAAATGAAAGTATATGGGAAAGTAGATTTAAACATATAGACGAATTAAAAAAAATGGGTGCAAATATCAAAGTAGAAGGAAGAATTGCTATTATAGATGGGGTAGATAAACTAAGCGGTGCCATAGTAAAAGCTACAGATTTAAGAGCTGGTGCAGCCATGGTTATAGCAGGTCTTATTGCAGATGGTACCACTGAAGTTTTGAGTATTGATCATATTGACAGGGGATACCCTAATATAGAAGATAAATTTAAAGCTTTAGGTGCCGATATAAAAAGAGTATCTTATGTGGAATAATTAAAATTTAGGAGATATTAAAATGATTTTTTGTCCTTTATACAGCGGAAGCAGCGGAAATAGCACCTTTTTAGCCTCGGATAATACTAAACTTTTAGTAGATGCAGGTCTTTCAGGTAAAAGTATAGAAACTGCTCTTTTAAAAATCGGATTCAATCCCAATGAAATAGATGCTATACTAGTCACACATGAACACATAGATCACATCAAAGGAGTAGGTGTTTTATCTAGAAAATACAATATACCTATTTATGCAAATGCTCTTACCTGGGGATGTATGTTAAAACATATCGGAAAAATAAAAGAACATAATATAAAAGTAATTTATAATAATCATATAAGTATAAAAGATATGGACATAACAAGTTTTAGTACATCCCATGATGCTGTAGACCCTTATGGTTATGCTGTTGATTGTAAAAATAAGAGAGCTTGTATAGCAACGGATTTAGGGGTTATTTCAAATGAAATTAAATATATTTTAAAAGATTCTGATGTAATTCTTCTAGAAAGTAACCATGATGTTGAAATGTTAAAATTCGGACCATACCCCTATGATTTAAAAAGACGAATTCTAAGTAAAATAGGTCATTTGTCCAACGACGACTGTGGAAAAGCCATATTAAACATTATAAATAATAAATTTAAAAAGATTATTTTAGGACATCTAAGTAAAACAAATAATTATCCAGAACTAGCATATCAGACTGTAATAAACACATTAACTGAAGCTGGTGTAAAATTAAATATGGATGTGACTATATCTATGGCAAGACGTGATAAACCCAGTAATTATATAAAATTTAAATAGAAAAAGGTGATACATATGAAAAAATTTTTTGTTATATTTCTATGCCTTATAACTACATTTTCTATTTTAACATTATCTGCCTGTGATAAAAAGGACAAATTAAGCATAAACAACAAAGAAAAAGAAAAAACTATAGCTTTTTCAAAAGAAACAGACAATACCTTGGATTTAAGTATTTATTTTAATTCTTCTAAAGATTCAAATACAGTTGAAATATCTAAAGAAAGCCGAATAATAAAAAAAGATGAACTATTTGCAGAAACTATAATAAATGAAATAATAAAAGGTCCTTCTGTTAAAAGTAACTTGGCTCCTGTACTCCCTAAAAACACCAGAATCATAAGTATGTCAATAAAAGATAATGTAGCTTATCTAAATTTAAGTGAAGAAGCCAACATTGAAATGACCTCAATTAAAGAAGAAACTTGTTTAAAAAGTATAGTTTTTTCTCTCACTCAAATTTCAACAATAGACAAAGTTAAGATTTTCATAAATAATAAGGATTTAGACATATGGAGCAATAATTTTGACTTATCAAAACCTATTGGAAAGGATGATATTGAAAATGCCAGAAGAAAATAAATACTGTTGCATTGAACATATAGATATATCTTTTGACGATTTTATATTAGATAACGAGACTTTTCCTTATTTGGTGAGTTGTGAAAAACACAAATGCACTTATTGTGATAAGGAAGCTAAATACATTTTAAAATTGAAACCTTAAAATAAAAATTTCTGAAGGGAGGTACTGCTACAAAGTTAAAGTAGCAGGATATAACTATGAGTTTATATAAAGATTGGACAGATATGGTGGTAGACTTTGTAAAAACTAACGGAGAAAATGCATTCTGGAAACAGTACGGCTCAATTGAAAAAAATATTTATTCAAAAATATTATGTGAACACAAAAATATACTGAAGGGAACCATAAGAGAACTAGCAGAAGAATTTGAAACATCAACTATATATTTCATGGGATTTCTAGATGGTGTAAATACTAGCTTGGATACTCCTCTGGAATTAGACACTTTGGAAGAGAACTCTAAGATAAATATAAATATTAACTTTGAGAAATTGTATTATAATATGTTAGATTCAAAAGCAGATTATCTATATAAGCTTTCTCCATGGAATTCTATATTCTCCACCGAGAAAAGAAAAGAAATCCGTAAAAAATGGCTCAGTTCCAAAACAATAGTCAATAAAAATAAAGTAGGTAGAAATGATCCCTGTCCTTGTGGAAGTGGCAAAAAATACAAACACTGCTGCGGAAACAACTAAATTATAAATTACATAAAATCCTACACACACGCCACTAATATTCAATTATTAGTGGCGTATATTATAAACCTTATTATTGAATTTAAAGGAGGAACCTAATGAGAATTTTACATACTTCTGACTGGCACCTTGGAAAAAGTCTGGAAGGTCACAGTCGCATGGAGGAGCAGGAGTCATTTCTTGAAGATTTTATAGACATAGTTCAAAATAATCATATAGACCTAATAATTATTGCAGGAGATATTTATGATAACGCAAACCCGCCGGCAAAGGCAGAAAAAATATTCTATAATACATTAAAAAAATTATCTTCAAATGGCAAAAGAATTACTTTAATTATATCTGGAAATCATGATAATCCCGATAGACTAATAGCCGCAGAGCCTTTAGCTAAGGATCATGGCATTATAATGGTGGGAACTCCAAAATCCATAGTACCACAAGGTAATTACGGAGATAACAAAGTAATACATTCCGGTGAAGGCTTTATTGAACTCGAAATAAATGGAGAAAGAGCTGTAATTATAACAGTACCTTATCCTAGTGAAAAGAGATTAAATGAAGTTCTATATAATAATATGGAAAATGAAAAAGAACAAGTAAAATCATATAATGATAAAATTAAAACGTTATTTTATAATTTAAGTAAGAATTATAGAAAAGACACTATAAATATTCTTGTTTCCCACCTATTTACCATGGGAAGTGACCAAGCTGGTTCCGAAAAAAATGTACAGCTTGGTGGAAGTCTTATTGTAGATAGTACTTGTTTCCCTGAAAATGCACAATATATAGCTTTGGGTCACATTCATAAACCGCAAATAGTACCAGGAAGCAATGGAAAAGCCAGATACTCCGGCTCACCCATTCAATATAATAAAAAAGAAATCAACTTTAAGAAAAAATGTTTTATTATAGATATAAAAGCTGGAGAAGATTTTAATATCCGTGAAGTTGAATTCAAGGTGTATAAGCCTATAGAAGTGTGGAAATGTTCCAGCATTGAGGATGCCATGAAAAAATGTATTGAGAACATGAATAGAAACTGTTGGGTTTATTTAGAAGTAACTACAGACAGATTTATAAGAGAAGATGAAATAAAGTTTATGAGAACCACAAAAAAGGACATAATTGAAATTATACCAAAAATAAAAAATAGTTCTTCTAGAAAGATGAATATATATGATTTTTCCCATAAGTCCTTTGAAGAAATTTTCAAAGAATTCTACTTTAAGGAAAGAAAAGTAAAACCCCAGTCAGAATTAATAGATCTATTATTATCTATTATAGAGGAGGGAAAAAAAGATGAAGCCCATTCGTCTTAAAATTAAAGGATTAAACAGCTTTGAAGACACCCAGGAAATTGATTTTGAAAGATTGACAAAAAAGGGTATATTTGGTATATTTGGACCTACCGGCAGCGGAAAATCCACTATTCTTGACGGTATTACCCTTTCTCTATATGGAGAAATATCCAGAAAAAGCTCAAATTTTATAAATGTAAACTGCAATAATTTATATGTAAGCTATCAATTTCAAATATCTGAAAAGGAAATAAAAACTTACAGGGTAGAAAGAGAATTTAAAAGAGATCAAAAAAGTGGGAATGTAAGAAGTAAAAGTGCTAGAATAATAAGTATTGAAGGACCTACAGAAAAAATTCTAGAAGAAGGAGCCAAAAATGTAACTGAGAAATGTGAAAAAATATTAGGACTTAAACTGGAGGATTTTACAAGAACCGTAGTACTTCCTCAAGGCAAATTTAGTGAATTTCTAAAACTTGAAGGTAAGGATAGAAGAAATATGCTTGAAAGATTATTTAATTTACAAAAATACGGAGATGACCTTTCATTTAAACTAAATTTGAGAAATAAAGAAGAGAAAAGAAAATTTGATGAACTGAATGGACAGTTGAAGGGTTATGAAGAAATTAATGAAGAAATTTTAGAAACTAAACTAAAAGAAATAAAAAAATTGGATAATAACTATAATAAAGTTAAAAATGAGTATGAGCAATTAGAAAAAAGGTATAATGATGAAAAATATTTATGGAAGCTTCAATTGGAAATAGCAGAAAAATCTCATGAATTAGAACTATTAAAAAAAAGGGAAAATAAAATAAAGGACTACGAGGAAAAGATCAAATTAGCGGAAAATGCTTTAAATGTAAAACCTTATGTAGATAATCTTAAAAACACATGTGCACAAATACAAATCACCAAAGACAGCCTATCCAATTTAAATATTAAAATAAATAGTATAAAAAAGAATAAAGATGAAATAGAAATATCATTCAATAAGTCCAAGAGCGAAAAAGATAAAAAACTGCCTGAATTAAAAGTAATGGAACAAAAAATAAAAGATGCTATGGAAGAGCAAAAACTGCTTAAAAAACTGAAACAGCAAAAAATTCTTATTGAAAATCATATTGAATCCTTAAGAGAAAAATTCAATAACAAAAATAATCAGATAACAACAAATGAAAAGTATGTCTCTGATTTATCGAAAGAACTAAAAAATAAAGAAGAATTAATGGAAACTTTAAAGATCCCCCAGGACTATATAAGAAAAATAAATGAAAGCATCATCATTTTAACTAATTATGAAAATAAAATACTACAAATAAATAAACTCACTAAAAGTATACAAAATTGTGAGAAAAACACAAAAGTGTCCATTTCTAAAAAAGAATTATTGTCAAGACGTATAAGTGAACTGGAAAAAGCTTTATATAATTACAACAAAAAATTAGATACACTAATTAAAACCTGTCCAGGAGATGAAAACACACTATTAAATTTTCACCAACATTTATCTTATTTAAAAACAAAGTGGGACAAATATGATGAATATATGGCTCTTTTAGCTAAAGATAAAAGTATAGTTGAAAATTTGGAGAAAAATCTTCAGGATATAAATACTATAAAATCCAACATGGAAAATTCCATAGAGGAACTGGAAAAAAATATTCATCAATGTGAAAAAGACAATATGGCCCTTATGCTAATGCACACTCTAAAAGAAGGCGACTCATGCCCTATATGCGGCTCCATATATCATGAAAAAAAAGAAACCCGTAAAATCAATATAAATAACCTTGAAAATTTAAAATCACAATACCTTGAAAAAAATGCCATCATGGAAAAATCCATCAGGGAATCAATAGAAATCCAAACTAATATAGCATTAAAAAGAAAAGACATAGAGGAAAATAAAAAGAAAATAGCATCATTGGGAGAAGACTTTAAATTAACGCCTCTAAAGATACTTCAAGATAAATTTTATAAATTAAAACAGCAGATAAATGATTTTAAAAAAGAAAAAAATTTTATAGAGGAAAAAATAAAAACATTAAAAGACAACAAAAATTCCATGGATATGGACTATAATAAGGAAGTTATAATAGAAGATGAAAACAGTAACCAGCTAATACGGCTACATGAAGATTTAAAATTGGAGGAAGAACAAATCAAATCTATAGAAACCCAATTATCTTTGTTGAAGACGGATTTATCTGTAAAAGATTTGAAGAACAAATCAAATGAGATAATAAAAACACAAAAACGTATATCTCACCTGGAAACTGAGGCAAAAAAAATCAGGAAAACCTTAGAAGTAAATCAAGGTGAAATAGAGATAATGAAAAATGATATTATAGAATTAAAAGAAAAACTTAATGAAAATCAAACAAGAATTGAAGAGATGGATAAAAACATAGTTGAAAAAGAATACAATATAAAAAATAAAGTAGGTGAAATAACTAATCTAAAACACTTCAATAAAGAAATATGCACACTTATAGAGAAAATCGAAAACGACTATACAAAAACTGAAAAAGCTGCTATAAAGATATCAAAAGAATATGATGAAATCAATAATAAAATAATATTATCTCAAAATAATTTGTTTAATTTAAATGAGAGAAATATAAAAGAAGAAAAGATACTTAAAAACATGCTGTATAAGTACGGATTCAAAAGCACCTATGAAGTTGAAAAATTTTTTATGGATAAATCAGAAATAGAAAAATTAAATAAAGAAATACAAGAGTATAGAACTTCTCTTTCAAAAATAAAAGGTGCCCTAGAAAATATTTATAAAAATATGAAGGGAAAAATCCTTACAAAAGAACAATGGGTCAAAACACAAAATGATAAAGATAAAAAAAGCTATGAACTAAAAAAATTATACGACGATAAAATAACATTGGATAAAGAAGTAATTTCTATAAATACAAAATTGTTAGAATTAAAGGATCTCTTAAATAAAAAGGAAAGCATAGAACATAAATTAGGGCTCCTAAATGATCTGGAAAAGTTATTTAAAGGTAAAAAATTTGTAGAGTTTGTAGCATCAAATCAATTGCAATATATATCACTGGAGGCAGATAAAAAATTAAAGGAAATCACCTGTGGCAATTACGGTCTTGAAGTAGACCAGAATGGAAAGTTCTTTATTAGAGATTATAAAAATGGAGGTAAAGAAAGAGACGCTTCCACATTATCAGGAGGGGAAGTTTTCCTTGCATCCCTAGCACTGGCACTGGCACTATCATCTCAAATACAATTAAAGGGAAGATCTCCTTTAGAATTATTTTTCTTAGATGAAGGTTTTGGAACTTTGGATGATAACCTACTTGAAGTAGTTATGGATTCACTGGAAAAAATTCATAATGACAAATTATCCATAGGAGTGATAAGCCATCTGGAAATCATAAAGGAAAGAATGCCCATAAAACTCATAGTAACTGCTGCTGAATCCGGAATGGGGGGAAGTAAAGTAAAAATAGAAAGAAACTAATTAAATTTGCTAAAAAAATGAGAAAGGAATATTCATGATATATGTTGAATAGAAAAATCGTATGGCTAAGTTCAATATTAATAATTTTATTTTTTACACTAACATATTTCAATAGCCCTTTAAGAGATAATAAAAATTATCCTATAGTAGATGGTTCCTTCATACAATTAGATTTAACACAAAACTGGAATTCAGATAAATGGGAAAAAGAATTACTCCATCTTAAAGAAAATAAAATGAACTATCTTGTAATAACAAACGTTTCTCAAACAGAGAAAGGTATTACTAAAATATGTTATAAAAGTAAGAACAAAAACTTCCAAAAACTATATGGTAATACTGATCCTGTAGAACTGTGTTTAAAAAATGCTGAAAAGTTAAATATTAAAGTTTTTATAGATACCAATTTTAATAGTGAATGGTGGCAAGTACCTGCAAATAATTCTCTATGGTTAAACTCTCAAATGGAAAGAGCTAATCTTATAGCCAGTGAATTATATGAAAATTATCATTCTAAATATCCCAATGCATTTTATGGCTGGTATTTTCCCTATGAAGTGGACAACGCCAAGTTTAATAAACTTAGTGACTTTGATACCTTAGCTAGTGCCCTTAATATTCATTTAAATTACCTAGATAAAAACCATAAACGTTTGCCAATCCTGTTATCACCATTTATGAATTCTTCTGCAGGTACTGCTAAAGAATATGCTTCTAACTGGGAGTATTTGTTTTCAAAGACTAATTTTAAAAAGGGAGATATATTTTGTCCTCAAGACTCTATTGGAAGCGGCAGACTAAAACTTGAAGAAGTTAACTCCTGGTATACCGCTCTTAGAAAAGCAGTCTCTAAAAAATCTGGGATGTTATTCTGGGTTAATACAGAAACCTTTGATTATGTTAATAATTCAACTGTACCTCTAGATAGATTCTTAAAACAACTTAAGCTAGAACAGCCTACTGTAGATAACATACTCTGTTTCTCATATAGCCACTACTACAGTCCAAACAATATCTCCAGCGGTTTTAACAAAGCATACTCTTATTATGTAAAGAACGGAAAACTTCCTAATAAAAAGTTAGATATACCCCAAAATGTCAATGTAACTATCATAGAAAAAAATAAATTTAAAATAACCTGGCAAACTCCAAAAAAAACCGATAATATCTGCGGATATGAAATTTACAGAGATAATATTTTAATTTCAAGAACTATGGTTCAAAGAAATTATGGAGGAGATCCTAAAGTATTTTCAAATACTATTATAGATATTCCTATATTAAAAAAGGGTGTGAAATCCCACACCTATAAAGTAAAATCCCTTGGATTTTCAGGCAATATATCTAAACCATCCAATATAGTGACAGTTAATGTGGATTCTATACAGAAACTACCTAATATAGTTTCTACAAATTGCACTTATACTTTATCTCCCATGCCCCATGAAAAATATAATGACTCAAACCTTACTAAAATTACAGATGGTAAATATTCTTCTGTAAACTCGGTAAAAGATAAAAGTTTTGTAGGGTGGTACAATGATCCCCTAGATATAACTATAGACTTAGGAAAAGTAATACCTGTACAGCAGTTCATGGTAAGTTATCTTAGAGATCCCATTCCTTGGTCTGAATTGCCTGATGGAGCTTCTATCTCTATATCACAAGATGGTATAAATTATACCCCAGTGGGATCTATAAGGATACCCTCAGTTCCTTTTTCCGATAGATATGGTTCTAAATACCCTTTATATCTTACATTAGATACTCCTGTAAATGCCAGATATGTAAGACTGTTTTCTGTAACTAAAGCCAATCATTATACTTTTATAGATGAATTTGAAGTGAGAAATTGAAAGTGATAATTTTTATATAGAAAGGAGTAATTAATTATGGAAATCTCAAATACCTCTTATTATTCTTCTCCTATTGGAATTATAAAAATAGATGGTGACAATACAGGAATAACTTCTATATTATTTTTAAATCATGAACCGGAAATTACAAACAATAGTCATTGTAGTATACATATAAAAAATTGTATAACTGAACTGGATGAATATTTTAAGGGAACCAGAAAAAACTTCTCAATTAAATTTCATATTTCAGGTACCCCTTTCAGGGAAAAAGTGTGGAGAGAACTTTTAAAAATACCCTATGGTCACACCTGTTCTTATTATGATATAGCCAATTCAATAAATAATAAAAATGCTGTAAGAGCCGTAGGAGGGGCAAATCACCATAATAAAATAAGTATAGTTATCCCCTGTCACAGAGTTATAGGAAAGAATGGAAATTTAACTGGATATGGAGGCGGATTATGGCGAAAAAAATGGCTTTTAGAGCATGAACAAAAATACAGCTGATATTAACATATTTTTTCATAATCATTGACAATAAATTTCATAAATATTATAATTTTAAAATAAAGATTAAAGTTATAATAAATTTTAACTATAAATTAAAAACTATGATGAGACGAGTAAATATAGGAACTTTCCAAAGCGAATTGGTTATGGTGAGAGTCCAATGTAAGTCTATATTGAAAAACATCTCGAAGTTTCTAACCGAAACCTTTATGGAACTAGGCTTAGAGGTATTCAACACCTTAAAATTGAAAGATAGGGTATTTACTTTATCTTAAGAGTTGGTCATATTTATGACAAATTGGGTGGTACCGCGAATTAAGTCTTTCGTCCCTTTAGGGATGAAAGGCTTTTATTAATAACATAATAAATTTACGGAGGAAAATAACATGGAAAAAACATTAGTAAAATCTCTTTATAGAGAAACTGAAAAATTTACAAATAAAGATATCGAAATCTCAGGCTGGATAAGAACCATAAGAGATTCTAAGTCCTTTGCCTTCATAGAATTAAATGACGGATCATTCTTTAAAAATGTTCAAATAGTCCTAGATGATAAAATAGAAAATTTTAAAGAAATAATAAAATTACCTATTAGTTCATCACTGTCTGTAAAAGGTACTCTAGTTTTGACGCCAAATGCAAAACAATCTTTTGAAATTAAAGCTAAAAAAATATCTTTAGAAGGAAATTCTTCTTCTGACTATCCTCTTCAAAAGAAAAGACACACTCCTGAATACCTAAGAACAATAGCTCATTTAAGACCACGAAGCAATACTTTCTCTGCTGTATTTAGAGTTCGTTCTATTGCAGCCTATGCAGTACATAAATTCTTTCAAGAAAAAGATTTTGTATATGTAAATACTCCCATTATCACAGGTAGTGACTGTGAAGGTGCTGGAGAAATGTTCAGAATAACTACAATGGATCTAAATAGTATTCCAAAAAAAGAAGATAACTCTGTAGACTTTTCCAAAGATTTTTTCGGTAAAGAAACCAATTTAACTGTAAGCGGTCAGTTATCTGCTGAAACCATGGCACTTTCTTTTAGAAATGTATATACCTTTGGCCCTACTTTCAGAGCTGAAGATTCAAATACTTCAAGACATGCAGCTGAATTTTGGATGATAGAACCTGAGATGGCTTTTGCTGAACTAAAAGATTATATGAATATTGCAGAGGAACTGGTGAAGTATATAATAAACTATGTGCTTGAAAAAGCTCCTGAAGAAATGGCCTTTTTCAATTCATTTATTGATAAATCTCTATTTGACAGATTAAATAACGTAGCTAATTCAGAATTTGGAAGAATAACCTACACCGAAGCTGTAGACATTTTACAGAAAAGTGGTGCATCCTTTCAATATCCAGTAGAATGGGGTATCGATCTTCAAACAGAACATGAAAGGTACTTAACAGAAAAAGTGTTTAAAAAACCCATATTTGTTACAGACTATCCAAAAGCTATAAAAGCTTTCTATATGAGAGAAAATGAAGATGGAAAGACGGTAGCCGCTGCAGACCTTTTAGTACCGGGAGTAGGCGAAATAGTGGGAGGAAGTCAAAGAGAAGAAAGATTGTCTGTCCTTGAAAAAAGGATATCAGAATTTGGACTTAATAAAGAAGATTACTGGTGGTACCTGGAACTTAGGAAGTATGGTGAAACCAAACACTCTGGTTTTGGATTGGGCTTTGAAAGAATACTCATGTATATAACAGGTATGTCTAACATAAGAGATGTAATTCCATTTCCTAGGACACCGGGTTCTGCTGAATTTTAAAATATATATTACTAAAGGGGGAATATTTTTTGGAAAAAAGAATTGCTGTGGTTGGAATAGTTGTGGAAGATCTTGATAATACTTCAATTGTAAATAATATACTTCATTCTTTTTCAGATATTATAGTAGGGAGACTGGGCATTCCCTACAGGGAAAGAAATATTTCTGTTATATCCATAATAGTAGATGGAACTTCTGATGAAATAAGTTCTATGACAGGAAAGTTAGGCAGAATAAATGGGGTAACTGTAAAAACAGCTATTACCAAAAAATAATATATTTTTATTTCATAAGGCTTTTATAATTTATGTACATTATAGAAGCCTTACTTTTATATACATATAAGGTATATTTATTATGCGAAAAGAGATCCCATATTTTCACTATAATTTACAGTAATCGTTATAAATCATTTTATTTTTAAAATTAAAAATAAATTTTTAGTGTAACCGGTTGCACATTGTTTTAATATATATCAATTTTAGCTAAAATATTATTAAGTAAAAAATTTTTTTACAATAATTATATCAATATGGAAAGGCGGTCTGTTTATGGATCTTGTAAAATTATTTGAATTACAAGAAAACTTGGATGAAAGAACAAAAAAAAATATTTTTATGGAAAAAAAAGATTTGCTTTCAAAAAAAACTCTTGCACTTCAAGTAAAAATAGCTGAACTGGCTAATGAAACTCAATGTTTCAAATTTTGGACTGATAATGCACCTACCAATAAGGATTTAATTTTAAAAAGTTATGTAGATTGCTTGTACTTCATATTGACTTTAGGACTTGAAAAAGGGTTTACAGATATTAAAGTAAACATAAAAGTTAATGAAGATGTTATTACATCACAATTTTTAAACATATATATTGATATAAATGATTTTATAGTCTGTTCTTCTAGAGACCATTATATTACTTTATTCGAAGACTTTATAAGTTTGGGAAAAAAGATAGGATTATCTATAAAAGAAATAGAAAATGCTTACTACTATAACAATTCTATCTATAAAGAAAAATTTAAATGTTGAAAGACTATTCTCTGTATGTTGATTTAATACAGAGAATAGTCCACTAATTAGACCTATATTAAAATCTCACTTATAGTTTTAATAATATATTGCCTTTATGGTTACACTAATTTTCAGGAAGGTGATGTATTATGGTTGGTATATTATATGCAATAGTATCAGGAATAAGTATGAGCATACAGGGTGTGTTCAATACAAGACTTAGCGAAAAGATAGGATTATGGTTAACAAACGCAATAGTACAAGGCATTGGTTTTATAATAACTCTTATAATAGTTTTTACCATTAAAGACAAAAATTTGTCAAATTTAAGCTGCTGCAAAAAACTATACTTTCTAGGAGGAGCCTTGGGAGTCATTATAATCTTCACTGTAATGCAGGGAATTAAACTTTTAGGGGTAACCCACTGTATTGCTATAATTCTAACAGCACAACTTATAGCTGCAGCTGTAATTGACCTTTTTGGTTTATTCGACTCCCCTAAAATCAGTTTTACCTTAAATAAAATAATAGGAATTGCAGTAATGATAACAGGAATTATTATATTGAAATGGAAAGGGTAGATACATATTTTTATAAATATATATTAATTATTATACTTAATATCACATATACTATTAAGTAATATTATAATATTATGGTAATTAATTTTAAGGGGAAAAATATGTTTTCTATAAAAAATAAATTAGAAAGCAATCTAAAGATATCCTTGGATAAAGGATTGTATAAAAATTACAGGGTAATAATAAAATGCACTTCCTTGCCGGAATCTATAGAAAAAAAGATTAAAACATATGCCGGTAATATAATACACTCAATTTCAATGATAAACTGTATATGTGCCACCTTGACTCCTCATTCTATAAATAGAATAATTGAATTTCCTCAGGTGAGCTTTATAGCAAATGATTATTTTGCCCTACTTTGCGGTGAAAAAGGCGTTCTTCCTTCAAATGGAATAATATTTCAAGGAAGATATAATCTCACTGGGAAAGATATATGTATAGGTTTGGTAGATTCTGGAACCTATCCACACCCGGATCTTTTAAGTCCAAAAAATAAAGTAAAAAAATTTATAGATTTAATAGGAAATTATAAATATCCTTATGACGACAATGGTCATGGCACTTTTATAAGCGGAATTATATGTGGAAATGGTATGCAATCTAAAGGTATGTATAGAGGTATCGCAGAAGGCAGCAGCATTTATTCCATAAAAGCTTTTAACTCTCTTGGAAAAGGTTATATATCTGATATTTTATTCTCACTTCAATTATTAATACAAGAAAGCACCAATGAAAATATAAAAGTAATCTGCCTGCCTTTTGAATTAGAACTGGTTGATTACTTTGTACTATCTCTATTTGAAAAACTTTTTGAAGAAGCCGTTAAACTAAACATAGCCATTGTAGTTCCCACAGGACATAGAGGAAACTTTGAAGGCAGCATGCAAGGTATAGCCATTTTGAAAAATTGTATAACTGTGGCCGGTATAGACACAACCTATAAAACCCCAAAACCTTATAAATACTCATCCTGTGGACCTATTAATAAAATAAAAAAACCAGATCTGGCTGCAGCTTGTGTAAACATATGCTCTATAAATACAAATACAAGTTATATTTCTGAAAGAAATGGCATGAAATTATATCCTAAAATACTAGAAAAACCCTACACCTGCTACAGTGGAACTTCCTGTGCTACCGGTTATATAAGTGGAATATGCTCTCTCATGTATGAAAATAATCCATCACTTACCTTTAAGGATTTAACTTCTCTTTTAAAAGTATGCTGTAACTCCTTGGATATGCCAAAATACTATCAAGGTTCCGGTATGTTGAACCTGGAAAAATTATTACCATAAGCTAAACTAAAATTTAACAGACTATTTAAACTTTAGTGAAAATATGTTATTATGAATATATACTTTTATTTAATAATTATAATTTACAAGGAGGTGTAAACTGTTATTTTAAAACAATTATAAAAAACAACTTTTATAAGTTTTGATAACGGTACTATTATGATAAGCGAAAGATTAGTAAATTTTATAAACGATCAAATAAATTTTGAGTACTACTCTGCTAATATCTATTTAGCCATGCAGGCATATTTTGCATCACAGGGTCTAAATGGATTTACAAATTTCTTTAAAGTACAAATAGAGGAAGAGAACTTTCATGCTACAAAACTCTTTAATTACCTGAATCAAGTAGGCGGAAGAATTATTATTAAAGGCTTCCCGGATCCTGAAAATAATTATGAATCACCTCTTAAAGCTTTTGAAGCTGCTTTAGCTCATGAACAAAAAGTTACACAGAGATTTAACAACTTAATGGAAATAGCCAGAGAAGATAAAGATTATGCTTCATTAGGTTTTCTCCAATGGTTTATAGATGAACAAGTTGAGGAAGAAGATACTTTTAATAATGCCATCCAGACGTTAAAAAGGATAAGTGATAATCCTGCAGCACTTTACTTATATGATCAAGAACTGGCAAACAGAACTTTTACTCCTCCTGCTACCCTGTAACCCATAAAAATTCACATAAATAAAAATAACTACACTGATATTCAATTATTCTCTGTAGTTATTTTCATTATCTTTACTATTCTATAAATTTACCCATATCCCTAAACTTATTATATCTATTCTTGAGTAAATCATCTATAGAATACTTACTAAGCATATATAAATCTTCTAAAAGTTCTTCTTTCATGGCTTTAGCCATAGTATCTACATCTTTTTGTGCTCCTCCTGAAGGTTCTTTCAATACTTTATCTATTATTCCATAATCTCTTAAGTCTTGAGCTGTAAGCTTCATAACTTCTGCAGCCTCTTTAGCCCTGGATGCATCCTTCCAAAGTATACCTGCAAATCCCTCTGGAGATAAGATAGAATATATGGAATTTTCAAGCATCCATACTGAATCTCCAACAGCAAAGGCAAGTGCTCCTCCACTTCCCCCTTCTCCAATTACTATAGATACTATTGGAACTCTTAATTTGAACATATTCATCAAATTTTTAGCTATAGCCTCTCCCTGTCCTCTTTCTTCTGCCTCTACACCACAAAAAGCTCCTGGGGTATCTACGAAGCATATGATTGGCCTATGAAACTTATCTGCCTGTTTCATAAGCCTTAAACTTTTTCTATATCCTTCTGGTTCCGGCATGCCAAAATTCCTTTTTATATTTTCATTGGTATTTTTCCCCTTTTGCTGTCCTATTACAGTTACTGGTTTTCCCTCTAATAGTGCAATTCCACCCACTATAGAAGGATCATCTCCAAAATATCTGTCTCCATGAAACTCCATAAAAGAGTCAAATATCTTGTATATATAATCTAAAGAAGTAGGCCTATCAAGCATTCTCGCCAAAGTTACCCTATTCCACACATTTTTACTTTCAAACTTTTTATTGATAGCTTTCTGCACCTTTCCTAACCTTTCCATACAAGAACTTCCTTTCTCCCCACAAATCTATAATAAAATATAAATAACTCTTTAATATTAGTTACTTTCTCCTATGAACAACTAATATCCTCCTTAAAGTTTCTTTTAAATTTTCCCTGGAAACTATATTATCAATAAATCCATGTTGTAGTAGAAATTCTGATTTTTGAAATCCTTCAGGAAGTTTTTGCCTTATAGTTTGTTCTATTACCCTTTTTCCTGCAAATCCTATAAGTGCACCAGGTTCTGATAAGATTATATCTCCAAGCATAGCAAAGCTGGCTGTTACTCCCCCTGTTGTAGGATCTGTAAGTACTGATAGATACAAAATGCCCTCTTCATTCAATCTACTGATTGCACCACTTACTTTTGCCATTTGCATTAATGAAAAAATTCCTTCCTGCATCCGTGCTCCTCCAGAGGTTGTAAAAATAATAAGCGGTAACCTTAATTCTATAGCTTTTTCTACTGCTCTTGTAATTTTCTCCCCTACCACAGAACCCATACTTCCCATCATAAAGTTGCTATCCATAATACATACTACTGCAGCTTCTCGCCCTATGGTACCTTTTCCTGTAACTACGGCTTCTTTTATATTGGTTTTCCTTTGCATACTTTTAATTTTCTCTTCATATCCTTTAAACTCTATGGGATTGGCAGCAGTCATATCTTTATCAAACTCATAAAAACTGTCCTTATCCAATATAAACTCTAGCCGTTCTAATGCGTTCATCCTAAAATGATACCCGCAATGATAACATACTTTATTATTTTTCTCCATATCATTTTTATACAATACCTTACCACAACCATCACATTTTACCCACATACCATTTGGTATACTGGGTTTCTTTGTAAGATCATCATTAATATCCCCTAAAGTTCGCTGGCTGACTGTAATGTACTTGGTCTTTTTAAAGAATTTATCTAACAAGCTCCCTATCACCTCTTTTATAAAATCACCAGTTAACTAAGTTGCCATTTAATTTATTATATAGTAAAACATTGCAAAAATAAACTCTACTTATTATCTATCACCATACTTAAAATTTTATCAGTATTTAAAACTTTTCTCTATAAATGATGTATCATAGGTTCCATTTATAAATTCATCACTGCTTATTAATTCAAACTGAAAATCTATATTTGTATCTACTCCCTCTATAACAAATTCTCCTAAAGCTCTTCTCATCCTGCATATAGCTTCTTCCCTATCCTTGCCATATACAATAAGCTTTGCTATCATAGAATCATAATAAGGTGGTATATTGTATCCTGAGTATACCGCACTATCCACTCTGACATTAGGCCCTCCAGGAACATATAATTCAGTTATTTTTCCAGGAGAAGGCATAAAGCCCTTTTTCACATTTTCTGCATTTATTCTGCATTCTATGGAATGTCCGCTTATTTTTATATCCTCCTGTGAAAAACTCAACTTTTCCCCAAAGGCAATTTTTATCTGTTCTTTTATAAGATCTATTCCCGTTACCATTTCAGTTATGGGGTGTTCTACTTGTATACGGGTATTCATTTCCATAAAATAGTACCTTCCATCTTTATCTAAAAGAAATTCTACAGTTCCGGCATTATTGTAATCTACAGCCTTAGCAGCTTTTACAGCCATCTCTCCCATAGATACCCTGAGTTCATCTGTTATGACCTTTCCTGGAGCTTCTTCTAAAAGTTTTTGATTTCTCCTTTGCATGGAACAATCTCTTTCTCCTAAATAAACTATGTTTCCAAAATTATCTCCAAGTATCTGAATTTCAATATGCTTTGGAGACTCTATAAATTTTTCTAAATATATAGTATCATCTCCAAAAGCTATTTTTGCCTCGGCTTTAGCATTTTCATAACTTCTTATAATCCCTTCTTCACTGCGTACAATTCTTATGCCTCTTCCGCCTCCCCCGGCAGAAGCTTTTATCATAACAGGATATCCTATATTTCTTGCCACTTCTAAAAGTTCCTCACTTGAATCTATAGCTTTTTCAGAACCTGGTATTATGGAAACTCCCGCCTTGCTCATTATATTTCTGGCATTAGACTTATTGCCCATATTATAGATACACTCTGCTCCAGGCCCTATAAAAGTAATATTACACTCCTCACATATCTTGGCAAATTTACTGTTTTCCGATAAAAAGCCGAATCCAGGGTGAATAGCCTCAGCACCTGATAATATGGTAGCACTTATTATGTTTTGTACGTTCAAATAACTTTCCCCTGGTGCAGGAGGGCCAATACAAATAGCCTCATCTGCCATTTGTGTATGAAGGGCATCTCTATCCGCTTCTGAATATACCGCCACAGTCTCTATGCCCATCTCTCTACAGGCTCTAATTATTCTAACTGCTATTTCTCCCCTATTGGCAATCAAAATTTTACTAAACACTTCTAAAACTCAACTCCTGACAATCTAATTTTTGTCTCCTATCATAAACATCAATTCTCCTTCAGCAGCCTTTTTTTCTCCTACATAAGCAATTCCTTTTCCTATTCCCGCAGAACCTTTAATTTTTATTATTTCTACTTCTAATTTCAAGGTATCCCCAGGTACCACATTTCTTCTGAATTTTGCTTTATTTATGGCTCCAAAAAAAGCTATTTTACCCTTAAATTCTTCCTGGCTTAAAATAGCCACAGCTCCTGCTTGAGCTAGTGCTTCTATTATAAGCACCCCTGGCATTACAGGCATTTCAGGGAAATGACCCTGAAAAAAATATTCATTTGAAGTGACATTTTTATAAGCTACTACTTTTTTCCCAGGTTCTATATAACGTACCTTATCTATTAACAAAAAAGGATATCTATGGGGAATGATATTTTTAATATCCTGCACTCCAAAATCCACTTTAAACTGTTCTTCCATATATATTCTCCCTTTCTAATTACTAGCTTTTATCTTAAAAATAAGCTGTCCATACTCTACCATTTGTTCATTTTTAGCCAGTATTTCCACTACTTCTCCTTCTATTTCACTTTGGATCTCATTCATAAGTTTCATAGCTTCTATTATACAAAGCACATCTCCTTTTTTAACTTTAGAACCTACATTTACAAAAGGAGGTTTATCAGGACTGGGAGAACTATAGAAAGTACCTACTATAGGTGCTGTTATTTCTTTTATGGAATCATCCCTTTCAGTGGCTATTTCACTTTTTGTAACTTCTGATTCATTCATTTTTTCTTCCCTTTTTATTGTCTTATCTTCATAATTTGGTGAAATAACATTTACTTTTTCTTTATTCTCTCCCATAATGTTTATATTTTTTATATTGCCTTCTTCTCCTTGTTTCTTCATTACTATAGATATTCCCTGCCAATTTATTTCTAAATATCCCAATTGTGAATTATCCATAGTTCTTATAATATCTTCAATTGCTTTAACATCCATATTATTCACTCCACTTTTTTAATAAGATTACTGCATTATGGCCTCCAAATCCAAAGGAATTAGACATGGCATATTTAACCTCTCCACTTCTTCCCTTATTTGGAACATAATCAAGATCGCACTCCTCATCTGGAACCTTATAACCTATGGTAGGCGGAATATAATTGTCTTGAACACATTTGACACACACTATAGCTTCCACAGCCCCAGCAGCTCCTAAAAGATGCCCTGTCATAGATTTAGTTGAACTTATAGGTATATCTTTTGCCTTATCTCCAAATACTAATTTTATAGCTTTTGTTTCAGCCTTATCATTAGTTGGAGTACCTGTACCATGAGCATTTATATAAGAAACTTCCTCCTTATCAATTCCCGCTTCTTCTATAGCAATCTTCATAGCTCTTGCAGGTCCTTCTCCTTCTGGATCCACTGCGGTTATATGATAAGCATCACAAGTTGAGCCATACCCTACTATCTCCGCATGTATGTTAGCATTTCTTTTCTTTGCATGTTCTAGAGATTCAAGTATAACAATGCCTGCCCCTTCTCCCATAACAAATCCGCCTCTCTCCTTATCAAAAGGAATAGATGCTCTTTTTGGATCATCACTTCTGCTAAGTGCTGTAAGAGATATGAATCCTGCTATGGAAAGAGGTGTTATAGAGGCCTCTGTACCTCCTGCAATCATTACATCTGCTCTTCCATCTTCAATCATCTTATAAGCTTCACCAATTGCATTTGTACCTGTAGCACAGGCTGTAACAACCGTAGTACATACCCCCTTAGCCCCAAACTTTATAGCAATATTTCCAGCTGCCATATTTCCTATAATCATAGGTATAAATATGGGACGTACCCTGCTAGGTCCCTTTTCCATAAGTGTAATATGTTCTTTTTCTATGGTACCTATTCCGCCAATTCCGGAACCTACCAAAACTCCAAACCTATATTTATCTAAGGTATCAAGATCAAGTCCTGAATCCTTTAACGCTTCTTCTGCGGATACCATGGCAAATTGTGAAAATTTATCTAACCTTCTAACTTCTCTTTTATCGAGAAATTTTTCAGGAGAAAAATCTTTTACTTCTGCTGCTAACTTGGATTTAAAATTTTCTGTATCAAAGGACTTAATAAAATCTATTCCACAAACGCCACTTTTTACATTATTCCAAAAAGTATCTACATTATTTCCCAAGGGGGTAACTGCCCCAAGTCCTGTAATTACAACTCTCTTTTTCATATATTTCACCTAACCTTTAAAAATTTACATTACCATTCCACCATCTATATTTATTATCTGTCCTGTTAAATAATCTGCATCAGGAGAGGCCAGAAAAGCTATTACATTTGCCACATCCTCAGCTGTTCCAAATCTTTTTAGCGGTATACTGTTTAATGTATCTTCCTTTAACTTTTCTGACAGAGCATCTGTCATGTCTGTCTTTATAAATCCTGGGGCTACAGCATTTACATTTATCCCTCTTGATGCCAACTCTCTGGCTGTAGATTTTGTAACTCCTATTATTCCGGCCTTTGCTGCAGAATAATTTACCTGCCCTGCATTACCTGTTACACCTACTACTGAAGATAAATTTATTATTTTTCCGCTTCGCTGCTTTACCATTATTGGACTTACATGTCTTATACAATTAAATGTCCCTTTTAAATTCACAGCTATAACCTTGTCAAAATCTTCTTCCTTCATTCTAAGTATTAATCCATCTTTGGTTATGCCTGCATTATTTACCAGTACATCTATCCTTCCAAAAGCACTAATTGCTTCTTTTACAATATTTTTTGCATCTTCAAATAAACTTACATCTCCTTGGATGGCAACAGCTTTACTTCCTCTTTTTTCAACCTCATTTATTAATTCATCTATAAGATTTGAACTGCTTCTATAATTTACTACTATATAGAATCCCTGTTCTGCCAATTTAAGTGAAATGGCCTTTCCAATTCCCCTAGCTCCTCCTGTAATTAAAGCTACCTTTCTATTTAAATTATCCATTGTATTTCTCCTATCTATTTCTTAATTTTTCCACAGTACTATTTAGACTTTTCATGTCCTGAACATTTAAAGCACGTACCTTCCTGTTTACTTTCTTTACAAATGCACTCAGTATCTTTCCAGGACCTATCTCTATAAAAGTATCTACTCCAAATTCTATCATAGTATTTATGCTTTTCTCAAAAAGCACTGTACTCATAACCTGTTTCTTAAGGTAAGGTCTTATATCATCAACTTTTTCAATTATCTCTCCAGTCACATTTGTCACAATCGGCACAGCAAACTGATTTATAGATATATTCTTCAATTCTTCTTCCAGTTTTTCTGAAGCAGGTTTTAGCATGGATGTATGAAAAGGGCCGCTGACAACAAGTTCCACTACCTTACGTGCACCCTTATCTTTAGCTGCACTACAAGCAGCTTTCACTGCTTCTACTTCTCCACCAATTACAACCTGTCCTGGACAGTTAATATTTGAAAGTTCTACTGTTCCCAAGTAACTGCATTCATTACATATTTTTTCCACATCTGAATAATTTAATCCCATAATTGCTGCCATAATTCCCTTGCCCTCTGGAACAGCTTCTTGCATATATTTTCCTCTCTTTTTTACTAAAACTACAGCTTCCTGAAAACTTATAACGCCACTATATACAAGTGATGAGTATTCTCCAAGACTCAGTCCTGCAGTAATATCAGCCTTAATATTAAAACTTTCTAAAGCCCTCAATGCTGCTATACTAGTTGTTAAAATCGCCGGCTGTGTATTTTCAGTTCTATTTAAATCCTTTTCCGGTCCTTGAAAACACACATTACTTATAGAAAATTGCAATGCATTATCTGCCTGCTTAAATACCTCTTTACAAACATCTATATTTTCAAAGAGATCTTTTCCCATCCCTAAATACTGTGCTCCCTGACCTGAAAATAAAAATGCTATTTTACTCATAGTTCCCTCCAAATACTATTTTTTAAACATATTGTTTATCTTTTCAACCCTAAACTCACATTCCTTAAATATTTCTTCTATTATTTCACTACAACTTTGTTCTTTATTTACAAGTCCTGCTATCTGTCCTGCCATAACAGAACCATTTTCTACATCTCCATCCACTACAGCCTTTGCAAGAGCTCCCTTTCCCAACTCTTCATATTGTTCAAGAGATGCCCCTTCTTTTTCCAACAGTCGAAATTTTCTAGTAAGTTTATTTCTCAAAACACGTACAGGATGACCTGTAGCTCTTCCTGTAACTTGAGTATCTATATCTCTGGATTTTAATACCTTATCTTTATAGCTTTTTGGAACCGTACACTCTCTTGCAACTAAAAATCTGGTTCCAAGTTGTATACCTTCTGCTCCAAGCATAAAAGCTGCTGCTGCCCCTCTCCCATCACCTATGCCACCTGCTGCAATTACAGGAATACCTACAGCATCCACCACCTGTGGAACCAATGCCATGGTTGTAAGTTCTCCTATATGTCCTCCTGATTCACATCCCTCTGCAATAACGGCATCTACCCCTGCTCTTTCCATTCTCCTTGCTAACGCCACAGATGCAACCACTGGTATAACCTTTATATTATACTCCTTCCACATATCTATGTATTTTCCTGGATTTCCTGCCCCTGTAGTAACAACCTTTATATTTTCCTCACATGCCATTTTAGCCACAGCTTCTGCTGTTTCAGAGAGTAACATTATATTTACGCCAAAGGGTTTATCTGTAAGCTTTTTAGCCTTTTGTATTTCACTTCTTACCCACTCAAGGGGTGCATTTCCTGTAATTATCCCAATTCCACCTGCATTAGATACTGCAGCTGCCAAAGAGCTATCTGCAATTCGGGCCATTCCTCCCTGAATAATTGGATATTCTACCTCCAGCATATTGGAAAACACAGTATTAATCATAAACTAATCCTCCTATTTTATATTAATTTTTTCTTCTACAACCTTTACTGTATTTTGAACAGTTTTTATTGATTCCGCATTTTCTATTTGAACATTAAATTCCTCTTCTATATCAATTACTATTTGAAATAATTCCAAAGAATCTATTTCAAGTTCCTCAAAAGAAGTATTTTATTTTATACCCTTTTCATCTAACCCAAGCTGTCCTGCTATAATCTTCTTTATTCTACTAAAAATCATTTTTATCCTCTTAGAATACTGATCATTATACTACATTAATCAATAATCCTCCGTATGTTAATCCTCCTCCAAAACCTATAATAAGAACCTTATCTCCCTTTTCCACCAAATTCTTTTTATAAACTTCATCCAGAGCTATTCCTACACTGGCTGCAGATGTATTTCCATATATATCTAAATTAATATAAAATTTATTCATATCCACTTTCAGTATTTTAGCAGCACATTCTATTATTCTATAATTAGCTTGATGGGGAATTATATATTTGATTTCTTCCAAAGTAAGCCTCTGTTCTTTAAGCAACATTTTCACAGACTTCACTAAAATCTTTACTGCAAATTTAAATATAGCTTTACCATCCATTTTTACTACACTTTGCTGGAAGTCCGAAGTGGTACAGGGATTATTCACAGGAACTGCAGGACAGGTTAGGGCATCCCCTTGAAAGCCATCAGAGCCTGTATATGCAGAAAGTATACTATCTTCCTGGCCAACTTGTAAAATAGCAGCAGCCGCCCCATCTCCAAATAAAATACAGGTACTTCTATCCTGCCAATCCAGTATTTTAGAAAGAGTCTCTGCCCCTATTACAAGTACTACCTTAAATCTTCCTGAACGTATAAATTGAGTTCCAACATCTAAGCCATATATGAGTCCAGAACAGGCCGCAGATATATCAAAACAAGTAGCATTAACAGCTTTAATGTTTTTTTGTACTATGCATGCCGTAGAAGGTATAAAATTATCTGGTGTAATGGTGGAAACCACTATAAGGTCAATATCTTCTGCTTTTATATTTGCACTTTCCATAGCATTTATGGCTGCCTTTGTAGCCATTTCTGAAGTATTTTCCCCTTGTGATATTCTCCTTTGTCTTATCCCTGTTCTCTCTATTATCCATTCATCATTGGTATCCACTATTAAAGACAGATCATTATTATCCAAAATTTTAGGCGGAACATAACTTCCCACACCTGCAATTTTTACTTTATTCATTGTTATTCTCCTTTAGTCTGATTTTAAGATTATACTTTGATTTAAAGAAATTATTAAGCTTTTCCAAGGATTTAATTAAAATCTTTTCATCTTCTTCTGTAAATCCCTTCATGGCTTCCCTAACCATATCAGAATGAAATTTGTGATGCACTCTAAACGCAAGTTTACCCTTTTTAGTTAACTGTACATATACAATTCTCCTATCTTCTTCACTACGCCTTCTTAGGGCATATTCTTTCTTTACCAATTGATTTACAGCTTTAGTAAGGGTGCCTAACGTTATATTCAACTGACAGGCAACTTCAGTCATTTTTCCGGACTTATACATGCCTATAGCCTCTATAGTATGTACTTCTGTAATAGATAGATCATTAAATGCTGCATTTTGAAGGGCATTTTGTTCTATTTGTAAAATATCATTGAAAATGTCTACCAATAGTTCATTTATAACATTTATGCCTTCGTTCACTAAATCACCACTTTAAACAGATAATATATTTTAATATGTATCAGCACTCTTCTGCTTCTTCCACAAGCTCCTTTATAAGTTCTTTGACCTTTACAATCTTATTTACCCTATATCCATTACTACCTATAAATACAAGTCCATTTTCCACATTTCCTTTAACTGAGTCAATTAAAGCTTTAGATATACAGTACGGTGTTTTAGCAGGATTGCATTTTTTTAAACAGTTATAACACCTATCAGGAACAATTGTATCAGTGACTTCAGTTCGCTTTATGAATTTATTTCTTATAGCCCTTCCTGGAAGTCCTACAGGACTTTTTATTACACTTATATCTTCTTTTTTTACATTTATATAGGCATTTTTAAAATTTATATGTGCATCACATTCTTCAGTAGCTACAAAACGTGTTCCCATTTGAACACCACTTGCCCCTAGTTTTAAAAATTTTGCAATATCATATCCTGTATATATGCCTCCAGCAGCAATAATTGGAATACTATTTCCATTTTCAAAACTTCTTACCACCTTAATAACTTCCAAAACTATATCTTCCAGTGATTCTTTACCTTCTTGAAGTTGCTTCAAGTGAAATCCAAGATGTCCACCTGCCTCAGGTCCTTCTACTACCACTGCATCTGGCATTCTTGAGTATTTTTTAAGCCAATTTCTTATTATAATAGATGCAGCCTTTCCAGAAGAAACTATAGGTGCTATTTTTATAGGACTTCCATGAACCAATTTAGGTAGATTAAGGGGCAATCCAGCTCCCGATATTATTATATCCGCTTTTTCTTCCACGCAGGTTTTTACCATTTCATCATACTGCTCTATAGCAACCATTATATTTACACCAATTATACCCTTTGGGCTCAATTCCCTAGCTTTTCTTATGTGTTTTCTTAGAGCCCTAATATTGGCACCTCTGGAATTAGTTTCAAAATCAAATTCATTATAACCTATCTGAACAGTAGAGATTACACCTATTCCACCTTCATTTGCTACTGCCTGTGCTAAATTATATCCAGAAATGCCCACACCCATACCACCTTGAATAATAGGTATATCAGCCTTTAAACCTCCTATAATCAATGAAGGTAATTTCATTTAACTCTCTCCTTTTTTAATTTTTGATTATCAAATATTTTGATAATCAAAGTATATATTAAAAACTTTTAACTGTCCAGTATGTTAAAATTTTCCGTAAGTTTATCATTTCTATAATCCTTTTAGCCCATTATACTTTTTGCATTTAGTCTGATATAATAATTTAGTAATACATCTTTTGAATCCTTATTTAATAAAGGCAGGTAAATGGAATATGAGTACATATATGTTTAACACTAAAGAAAGCAGCTATACTCCTGTAAGCAATATATTTATAGATAAATACATGACTAAGGCTCGTGGAGAATTTGTAAAAGTATATCTTCTTGGATTAAAATACTGCAAATCAGGAGAGATCGGAGTTAATTCCCAAATAATAGCAAATACTTTGCATCTTTTGGAAACAGATGTATTAAATGCATGGAATTATTGGAATGAAGAAAATGTAATAAAAATGATTCCTATAGATAATATGGGAAACTACAATATAGAATTTTTAGATTTACATGATGATATAAAAACAGGAAAAGAGGGTAATATAAATTTACTAGAGGAGTTAAATAATCATTCTGTAAAAGACATGCTAGAGGATATAGAAAAATCTATGGGAAGACCATTATCTTCAAAAGAAATGATGATGTACATAAGTTGGTTAAATGATTTGAATTTTTCCCCGGAAATAATACTATTACTAGTACAATATTGCACTCTAAAAGGAAAAACTAATGTAAGATATATAGAAAAAACTGCCTTATCCTGGTTCGATGCTAAAATAAAAAATATAGATGATGCTCAAGCCTTTATAAAAAAACATGAGGATAAATGGGTAAATATAAGAAAAATTCTAAATTATCTTGGTATAAAAGATGGAGAAATAATGAAACCTCAAGAAGAATTACTTTCTAAATGGATAGAAAGCTATAACTTTTCCATAGAAATTATATATAAAGCCTGTGATATATGCTTTCAAAGAATAAATAAAGCAGATTTTAAATATATTGATGGTATACTTACAAGCTGGTATAAAGATGATATAAAAACTACTAAAGATATACGAAAAAAAGATATGAAAAAAAATACATCTACTAATTATAAAAACTCAAAGAATAAATCCAATCAAGGATCCTTTAATAATTTTAAACAGAGAAGCTATGATTTTGAGGATTTAGAAAAAAAATTATTAGGATGGGATAGAAATGATTAAAAATTATCATTCAAATATAACAAAAATTTATGAAGATATACGACAGAAAAATGAACAAACCTTGAACTTAAGGAAAGAAGAAATTAGAAAAACTGTTCCTGAAGTATTGGATATTGACAATGAAATAGGTACATTGTGTATAAGATTATCAATAAATATATTAAACAATGCAAAATATAAAGATAAATACTTAAAAGAACTTAAAGAAAAAATTAAAAATCTGAGAAAAAAAAAGTCCCAACTTATGGTAGCCAATAATTATCCTATAAATTATTTAGATACGATTTACAAATGTGATAAATGTAAAGATACTGGTTTTATAGGTACTAAAAAATGCCTATGTTATAAACAAAAATTGATTAAATTATACTATAACAATTCTGACCTTATGAATACACTGACTAAAAACAATTTCGATAATTTCAACTTTACCCTATATTCTCCTTTAAAAAATGAAGGAGAACCAACTAGTCCCAGAAAAAATATAGAAAAAATAGCTTCTACATCATGGAAATATATAGAAAATTTTTCTTCTTCCAAGGAAAACCTACTATTTTACGGGAACCCAGGAACAGGAAAAACCTTTTTATCAAATTGCATAGCAAAAGAACTTCTAGATAGAGGATTTCTAGTAGTATACAGAACTTCTGAGGCTTTAATCCAAGATTTAAAGAACATAAGATTTAAAGAAAATTCTAAATTAGAGGATCTCATAATAAATTGTGATCTATTAATAATAGATGATTTAGGTTCAGAGCAAATAACGGATTTTTCCAAAACAGAACTCTTCAATCTTATAAATAGAAAATTATTGAAACAAAATAAAATGCTTATATCTACCAATTGTGATTTGGAAGAACTTTTAAAATGTTATTCAGAAAGAATTTCTTCTAGATTATTAGGTGAATTTACCTTATTTAAATTTTTTGGAGAAGATATAAGAATACGTAAAAATATAAAAAGTAAAAACTTTAAATAACAAAAAGTGATAAACTCCATGATATTATATCATGGAGTTTATGGTGCTGGCAGTAGGCTTCGAACCCACGACCTACTGATTACAAGTCAGTTGCTCTACCAGCTGAGCTATGCCAGCAAAATAATGGCGACTCAGAAGGGGATCGAACCCTCGACCTCCGGCGTGACAGGCCGGCACTCTAACCATCTGAGCTACTGAGCCCTATGTGGTGGGCACAACAGGGTTCGAACCTGTGACCCCCTGCTTGTAAGGCAGGTGCTCTCCCAGCTGAGCTATGCGCCCACATAGTAATGGTGACCCCTAGGAGAATCGAACTCCTGTTACCACCGTGAAAGGGTGGTGTCTTAACCGCTTGACCAAGGGGCCTTAAAATAAATTCAATGTTTTAACTTAAACTTAAGTAACTCTCTCCCTTTAGAGTAGACTTCCTAATTTAAGCTAAAAGCCTATTACAACAAATAGATGTTACAAGGCATGGCGACTCAGAAGGGGATCGAACCCTCGACCTCCGGCGTGACAGGCCGGCACTCTAACCATCTGAGCTACTGAGCCCTATGTGGTGGGCACAACAGGGTTCGAACCTGTGACCCCCTGCTTGTAAGGCAGGTGCTCTCCCAGCTGAGCTATGCGCCCACATAGTAATGGTGACCCCTAGGAGAATCGAACTCCTGTTACCACCGTGAAAGGGTGGTGTCTTAACCGCTTGACCAAGGGGCCTTTACTCATACATCAAGCCTATCCAACGGCCTGACATAGTCTATAATACAAAATATTTTACAAAGTGTCAACACTTTTTTTTATATTATTAAATATCTTTTTTTATATTTCTACTAAAATCCTTATATCTCAACACTTTACGGTAATTAATAATTATATAAATTTTTATTCATTCTAGATTAAAAGTAAGATTTCAACTTATGTTCTACCCCCTAGAAAGTTCCACAAGTGCACACCCTTCTACAGAATTTATTCCATTATTATTACAAAAATTCAATATTTCATCATTTTCCGCACCGGGTTGTATCAATATTTTATCTATTCCCATCCTGTTGGCTTCCTTAACTATATCTATGCCAAGTATAGGATTTATGCAAAGATCTAACACATCTATAGCAAAGGGTACATCCTCCAAAGACTTATAAGCATCGCCTCCAGTACTTCTTGGGTTTACCCCAGCTACATTAAACCCATTATCTTTTAAGGCATTCAATATTCTAAAAGCATATTTTTTATTGTTAGTCACACCGCCTATCACTACCCAATTTTTATAATTTAAAAATTCAGAAGCTATCATAAATAATCCCTCCTTTTTCTTCTAATTATAGTATACACAAATTTAAAGTAATTATATAATTTTTATCCACAAACTATATTAAAAAAAATATAAGTGAGTTAAAATATTATATAGTAAATTCAATTCAGCTTAGGAGGGTATATTTTTGTTTCATGAGATAATGGTAATTGGTGCCGGTGCCTCTGGTATAATGGCTTCAATTACTGTAAAAGATAGTGGGAAAGATGTTGGAATTTTAGAGTCAAAAAAAAGAATTGGTCAAAAATTATTATCAACTGGAAATGGAAGATGCAATATAACTAATAAATATATAAATTACTCCAGATATCACAGTAAAAATCCTGACTTTTTTAAAGATACCCTAGACAATTTCACTCTAAATGATACAATCACATTTTTTAATTCTTTGGGGTTACCTCTCACAACCTTAGAAAAAGGGAGAATGTATCCACTTTCTCTTCAAGCATCTTCTGTACTGGATATACTAAAGATGTCCCTTGAAGATAGGAATATCCCTATTTACTTGAATTCCAAAGTTAAATACATTGTATACACAAAGAAATATTTTAGAATATTTTGTGAAGATAAATTATATGAATCCAGAAAGATTATTTTATGCACTGGTGGTAAATCTGCTCCTGATACCGGTTCTGACGGCTCCGGTTTTAATATATGCAAAAAATTAGGCCATAATATAATTTCCCCTATTCCTGCACTGGTACAGCTAAAACTGGACTACACCCGTTTAAAAGCCCTGTCTGGAGTGAAATTTAATGGCAATGTAACTTTACTCATAGATAACAAAATAAAAGAACAAGATGAAGGTGAATTATTATTTACCGACTATGGCATATCAGGCCCCCCTATACTAAATATAAGTGGAACAGCATCTTATAATTTACTGAAAAAAAGGTTGGTTGAAGTAGAAATTGACATGCTTCCACAGTTTAGTGAGAAAGAGTTAATAGAGTTTCTGGAAAATCATTGGGGAACTTTAAGTTATAGAAGTCTCCATAATTCTTTAATAGGAATAATAAACAAAAAAATAATACCTATACTTTTAAATGAGGCTTCAGTAAAAAATATCCATAAATGCTGTGATGAATTAACGTGGATAGAAAAAAACAACATATACAGATTAATTAAATCTTGGAGATTCAAAGTATATGACACCAATTCCTTTAAAAATTCACAAGTTACATCAGGAGGCATTGATGTATGCGAAATAAACCCAAAAACCTTGGAATCTAAAAAAATAAAAAATTTGTATTTTGCCGGTGAAATATTAGATGTACATGGAGATTGTGGGGGCTTTAACCTTCAATGGGCCTGGAGTTCTGGATTTAAAGCTGGAAAAAGTGCTGCTGAAAAATAATTCATCAGCCTTTTATCTTACCTAAAACAGCCTCTATGGCAGATAACCTTTTACCTTCTTTATCTACAATTTCATGTATAGATATATAACCTTCATCTTGTTTGTTTAACTCAGTATGTATTGTTATAATTTCACCATATTTGGCTTCTTTTTCATAAGTTATATTCAAATTTTCTATGGAATAGTTAAGCACTATGTCTAGAGGAATGGTTTCTATTATCCAATCCACATATTTAACATTATTGACATGTCTGTTAGTATCTATGTCACTATACCTTACTTCAAAACTTTTCTCTATAGAAAATTTTTCTGGAAGCTTTATTTTCTTTATATCCATCAAATATTCACTTTTTTCATTTATACCATACATTTTATATATATCCTGTGTTATCCTAAGTATTTTGCGTCTGCTAACGTCTATTAAAATCCAGAGAGAATTCGCATAGGCTATCACATTACCCTCTTCATCCATAACGTGAAAAGTTCTATAGGCATAAAACTTTTTAAAGGAACAAGCTTTAGTCCTTATAGTAATTTTTTCACCATAATAAGGACTTTTATCTATATTAATATTCCACTTATAAAGAACCCATGCGATTCCCTTTTCTTTTAGATATTTAAGACTTCCTCCTATAGCCTCAGAATGCTTCGTAGCCACATCAGCAAAATAATTTATGAGACTTGTAACAAGTAACCTCCCTTTAAAATCTATTTCATGATATTGAACTTCATATTCTTTTTCAAAAGTTGATTTATCCAATATTCTTCCTCCTATAATTTACTATAAACTTATTTTATAACATAATTTTTATTTTTTCCATAGAATAAAATTTCACCTTTAAATAAACTTCTAAATCAATAGAATTTATTTAAAGGTGAAATTTCAAATTACATATTATTTAAATTTATGGTTTGATCTCTTCCTGGTCCCACAGAAACTATAGATATCTTAGTATCAGTAAACTCTTCTATTTTATTTAAATATATTTTGGCATTCTCTGGAAGTTCATCATATGTCTTAGCATTTTCAATATCTTTATCCCATCCGTCAAATTCTTCATACACAGGCTCACATTTAGCCAGATCCTGTAGACTGGCAGGTACATAATCTATTACCTTTCCATTGAATTTATATCCTGTACATACTCTTACCTTTTCCAGTCCCCCTAATGTGTCTATTTTGGTAATAGCAAAATTAGTAAGTCCTGAAACTCTGCTGCTGGTTTTAAGTATAACAAGATCAAGCCATCCGCATCTTCTAGCTCTTCCTGTAGTAACGCCATATTCACGTCCACTTTTTCTAATCCAATCTCCTGTATCATCAAAAAGTTCTGTAGGGAAAGGTCCTTTTCCGACTCTTGTGGTATAGGCTTTTGCAACACCTATCGCACCTGTTATGAGTGTAGGTCCTATTCCTGCACCTATACATACCCCTCCTGCAATAGTACTTGAGGAAGTAACATAAGGATAAGTTCCATAATCTATATCCAATAAAGTTCCTTGAGCCCCTTCAAATAATACCTTCTTATTACTCTTAATGCTATTATATACCTCCACAGATATATCCTTAACATAAGGTAGCAATTTCTTTCTATACTCAATGTATTCATCATATATTGAATCAAACTCTAATGCGTTTCCTCCGTAAACCTTTGTTATTATGTCATTTTTAATCTTTAGATTTTCTTTTAAATTTTCCTTGAAAACCTCCTGATTTATAAGATCACAAACCCTTATACCACTTCTCTCCATCTTATCTGTGTAACAAGGACCAATTCCTTTTCCAGTGGTACCTATGTCCTTTTTGCCTCTGGATCTTTCTTTTATTCCATCCAATACCTTGTGATAAGGCATGATGAGCTGAGCCCTGTCACTTATCATCAAGTTATCAGGTTGAATATCCACCCCCGCTTTTTCCAAATAATCTATTTCCTGAAATAATGCTTCCGGATCAAGCACCACCCCATTGCCTATTACATTCACTTTATCCTTGTAAAGTATTCCAGAAGGTATAATATGAAGTTTATATTCCTTATCTCCTACCCTGACTGTATGACCTGCATTATTACCACCTTGGAATCTTACAACTACATCTACATCTTTTGCAAGATAATCGGTCATCTTACCCTTTCCTTCGTCGCCCCATTGGGAACCTAAAACAATAAATGCTGACATGAGAACTTCCTCCCCTTTTTTACATATCATGAAACTTATACTTAATACAATTCAACTTTAAAATAATATTTAAACTATTTATGTGCTATATCCCTTGCAACTACCACCCCAGTTACAGAAGCCTGCATGAGACCTCTTGTAATGCCAGCTCCGTCTCCTATAGCATATAAATTTTTTATAGCCGTTTCAAACTTGTCATTAGTTTCAAATTTACTTGAATAAAATTTCACTTCCACACCATAAAGTAATGTATTTTTACTATAAAGCCCCGGTGCAATATTATTAAAAGCTTTTAATGCCTCCACTATAGAAGTCAAACACCTCTGAGGCAATACAAAACTTAGATCACCCGGTACTGCTGACTTAAGAGTTGGTATAGTAGTAGATTTTTTAATTCTTGAATAATCAGTTCTTCTGCCATTTAACAAATCTCCCAATCTTTGAACCATTATTCCATCTCCAGTTAGCATATTGCCAAGCTTTGCAATATACTTACCATAAGTTATAGGCTGGTTAAAAGGTTCTGTAAAAGAAGTAGAAACAAGCATGGCAAAATTAGTATTTTCGGTTCTCAATTCTTTTTCCGAGTAGCTGTGACCATTTACAACTGCTATAGTTCCATCATAATGTTCTTCAGATACAACTCCTCCTGGATTCATACAAAAAGTTCTAACTTTATTGTCAAAAGTATCAGAATAATAAACAAGTTTAGCCTCATACAAATCTTTAGTTAAATGATCCATTATGGAATTAGGTACCTCTACTCTTACCCCTATATCTACAGCATTATTTTTAGTTTTTAAATTTAACTTTTTAGATTGAATTAAAAACCATTCCGCTCCACCCCTACCTGGTGCAACTATCACATATTTTGCAGAAATTCTTTTTTGTCCCTGTTTATTTTTAACCAGAACTCCTGCAGCTACATTATCTTCTACTAATATATCTTCTACCTCTGTAAGTTCACTAAATTCTATATTTGTATCATTTAAAATATAATGATACATTTTCTTTAATACTTCATAAGCTAATTCTGTGCCTAAATGTCTTACAGGACATTCTATAAGACGAATATTATATTTACTTGCTTCGTATTTTATTTTATCTATTTTTTCATTGTTTAATCCATATACAGTTTTATTAGCACCAAAATTCAAATATATATCATCACAATATTTTATTAATTTCATGCACTCATCTTCTGAAAAATACTCTAGTAACCTTCCTCCCACTTCCGGGCTTAAAGAAAGTTTCCCATCCGAAAAAGCTCCCGCTCCTGACCAGCCGGAAGTAATACCACAAGGATTACAATTTATACATTTTCCATTTACTCTTGCAGGACATTTTCTTTTTTCTATACTTCGTCCTTTATCAATTATAAGTACACTTAAGTTCTTATTTAGATTTATAATTTCAAGAGCAGCAAATATTCCAGCAGGTCCTGCTCCAATTATCACAACATCATATTTTTCCTTCAAGTAGCATCCCTCCTACAACATGGTATCAAAATTGAATGTTACAGTCAATAAATAATCCGAATATTTTTCACAAATTTTCTATCAAAATTCGTGAAACACTGGTAAAAAACTTATTTTCTCACTTCAAAAGTTCATATTTTAAAAAAAATAAGCACTAGCCAACTTGCCAGTACTTATTTTTAATAAGGGAGATCTATACTATTCAAATTTCTGATAAATTCTATGCTAATATAATTATTTTATATAACCATTGTGACAACATTATGTCATATATATTAAATAGTTATTTACTTTTTTAATATTCTATAAATAATATTTAAAATTATATATTGAATATTTTAAAATTGGATAATAAAATATATATTAAAATAAAAGTTATTTTAGGAGGAATTATGAAAAATTATGAAATCGAAGAAGCAGAAGAACTTATAAATTATATCTATGAAAGTCCTACAGCATTTCATGCTGTGAAAAATGCTGTAAATTTACTTAAAGAATCTGGATTTATTGAGATTAAAGAGGATAATTCATGGAATTTAAAAAAAGAGGGAAAATATTTTATAACCAAAAATGATTCTGCACTCATTGCTTTTACAGTAGGAAATGGAGAAATAGAAAAAGATGGCTTTAAAGTAATAGGTGCTCATACTGATTCTCCCTGCTTTAAAATAAAGCCTAATTCAGATATAAATGTAGAAAATAACTATATAAAAATAAATACAGAGGTATATGGTGGTCCCATATTAAATACATGGATGGATAGACCCCTTGCCATGGCAGGTAGAATTGTATTAAAAAGTGAAAATCCTTTTTATCCACATAGATTACTAATAAATATAGCTAAACCCCTTATGATAATACCAAATCTAGCCATACACATGAATAGAGAAGTAAATTCAGGTATTAAGTTAAGCAAACAAAAACATATGCTTCCCCTTTTATCTCTTATAGACAGCAACTCTAAAAGCAAACATTATCTTACTCAAATTATAAGTGAAGAATTATCTATAGCTAAAGAAGATATTTTGGATTTTGACTTATTCTTGTATGAATTCGATAAAGGAACGATGGCAGGATCCAATAAGGAATTTATATCTTCTAGCAGATTAGACGATCTAAGCATGGTATATTCTGGTATAAAGTCCATTTCAAATACCAAGATTAAAAACAGTACAAATGTTATGGTATGTTTTGACAACGAGGAAGTTGGCAGTACCACAAAACAAGGTGCAAATTCTCCTATGTTATTGTCTTTTTTAGAAAGAATATGCTTAAATCTAGGTAAAAATAAAGATGATTTCTATAGAGCCATATCAAAATCCTTCATGATATCCTGTGATCTTGGGCACGCACTGCATCCAAACTATATAGAAAAATCAGATCCTGTAAATAGACCTATTATAAATAAAGGACCCATTATAAAAATAAGTGCCAGTCAAAGTTATACTACAGACGGTGTTTCAGGTGCGATATATAAAAGCATATGTGACAGGGCTGACATTCCAGTACAGATATTTGTGAATCATTCAGATGAAAGAGGAGGTTCAACTATAGGACCTATTTCCTCAAGCCACATCAATATGACCTGTGTAGATATGGGCATACCTATATTATCTATGCATTCTATAAGAGAATTGGCAGGTGTGAAAGACTATATATATGCAATGAATTCCTTTAAAACATTTTATAATTTTTAAACTATATATTTTACAATAACACATAGCTAATCTTGAAAAAACTCTTAAATAGCTCGTAAGGTCATTAAGAAAAATTTTTATAATCATCTGTTAGTGTAAATTATATAGTTCTTCACCCTTATACTCCTAAAATTGGATTTTATAACAACAAATATTGACAAAAATAAAATGTCTTGCTATAATTTCTAAGGCTGACTTTCCAGTATATCCATTGTCCGCACAAAGATTTTGGTGATTTTTAGCTGTAGATTCTGGACACTCTGTAACTATAGAGTTCAGTACTTTTTCTAGTTGTGATACATCATGACGATTT
>ENA-UOOI01000134-UOOI01000134.1-fermentation-metagenome-genome-assembly--contig:-NODE-134-length-91213-cov-24.238257_pt1 | contig 91213 bp, 78 predicted proteins | sample MGYA00245779_ERZ724027 | MGnify/ENA primary metagenome ERZ724027 (study PRJEB28704, sample SAMN03018318) | fermentation metagenome | biome: anthropogenic terrestrial biome; feature: soil; material...
CTTGGCTTTAGTATAGCAGGGTTGGAGGGCTACGCCCAAATTACGAATTGAAGTTTGAAATCTATTTAACTTGGAAAATAGTAATTTACAACTTTTGTCGAATATTGTTGACAATTATACTTCATCATGGTAAATTAGTAAAGTGATAATTTCAATTAAGGAGGCAGAGTTTATAAATGTCAAATGAAGCTAATTTAAAAAAGGAACTAGGAATTGTTATTGCAACTGCGCTGGTTGTTGGTAATATGATGGGATCAGGTATATTTATGCTTCCTGCAACTTTGGCATCAAAGGCTGGTCCAGGTCCTGTTATGCTGGCTTGGCTATTAACAGGAGCGGGATCTATTCTTTTGGCACTTTCTTTTGCCAATCTGGGATCAAAAATACCTAAAACAGGAGGACCATATGAATATGCAAAACTGGCATTTGGTGATTTTATGGGCTTTGAAAACGCCTGGTTATACTGGAACGGTTCATGGATAGGAAATGCTGCAATAATTACAGCTATAGCAAGTTATACAGGCACATTGATTCCAATAATAAACAGTAACCATCTGGTTGCATTTTTATATACAAGCGCAATACTCTGGATATTTACAATAATAAACATACTGGGTGCAAAAAAAGCAGGGATAACGCAAACTGTTATTACTATTTTTGAATTATTATTATTTATTTTTTTTATCGGAGTTGCAGCAGCACATTTTAATCCTTCATTTGTGAAGGATATGTTTCCTAAAAACAAGGGCATTGAAACTATACCTGCAGCAGCAGCTTCAACATTATGGGCATTTATCGGTTTTGAAACAGCTTCAGTAGCAGCTGGTGAAATTAAAAATCCAGAGAAAAATATAAGAATAAGTACTATATTGGGAATGTCAATTGCAATTATAATGTATATGGCAATTAATTTCTTTGCTATGGGTGCAATGCCTCAGGATATGCTGGCAAAAAGTTCAGCACCGATAGTGGATATTCTTTCGCAGTTTCTTGGCAAGGGAGTCTCAAATGTAATTTTAGTAGCCTCGGTAATAAGCGTTTTAGGTACAACAGTGGGTTGGATTCTTGCTACAGCACGTATGTCTTATGCGGCTGGAAAGGACAAAGTATTTCCGGAAGTTTTTGCTTTGATACATCCAAAATATAATACACCATATGCATCACTAATTATAAGTGCAGTACTTGCAAATATTCTACTAGCAATGAACTATAGTCATTCATTACTTTCGGCCTTTAATTTTATGATACTTTTAGCAACATTGGCATACTTACCAATGTACGCAACTACAGCTGCAGCTGAAATTATTCTTCTGATTAAAATTGATGGCAAGGTTAATGTGTGGAAGTTTATAAAAAAATCCATTATTCCACTGCTGGGATTTGCTTATGCTGTATGGACAATATATGGATCGGGAGCGGAAACTGTTATGTATGGATTCCTTCTGATTTTATTCGGAGTTCCATTCTATTTATACATGAAAGTAAAGTCAAAATCATATGTTGATTAATAAAATTTAAAAAAGTTAAAATACAATGCTGAAAATTGTATAATATTATTTATGAATATGAGCACACTATGAATATAAAAACATATATACTTAACTTTTGAAGGAGTGATATATTCATGGCAAATGAAAAAAGAGAAACTTCAGGTGGAAACAGCTTCCTTGGATGGATAGGAAGATTAGTATTAGTGGCTGTTATTTTAGGAATAACATCATTTTTAACACCTGGATTTACTATTGTTGGATTGTGGTCATATATAATAGCCGCAGTGGTAATAACTGCATTGGACTATTTTGTTGAATCCCTTATGGGAGTAGATGCATCCCCATTTGGAAAGGGATTAAAGGGATTTGTAATAGCCGCAATAATAATATATTTAGCTCAATTTTTAGTACCTAACATGAAGGTGTCTATAATAGGAGCTATTCTGGCAGCTCTGGTTATAGGAATATTAGATGCATTATTTCCAGGCAGAGCAATGTAGTCTGGAAAAGCTATAAAGTAATTGAAACATATGAGCGATCTGTAGTATTTTACTACAGGTCTATTTTTATATATACCTTGCAAAATATAATGTTTTAAATTGAATCGTATTGACAGGTAATATTTAAGGATTTCCTTTATAATAACATTAAAGAAATTGATATAAGGTTTGAAAGAGAATGAATAATAACTACTACCCAATAAGGGTGCATCCCTTTTTTCTCATATATAATATATGAATAAGCCAATATTAAGCCCATTATAAAAGCAGTTACTGCATGTATTATCCCATAAGGCAAATGCAATATTCCAAAAGCTAATGCAGAAATTATAATTTGAATTGCAATATTTTTAATTCCAACTAAATCCCTCAGGAATATTATAATGGCCATTTGGAATAAAAATGTCTCTGTAATTGGGGAAATAATTACTCCTGATAAATATTCAATTAGTATATTTGAAGAAATTGAATAAGTTGTATCCGATGCCAAACTCGTGTTACTAAGCACTGCTGCAATTGAAAGTATCAAAATATAAGCTGATACTGTTATAATTAATATATATTTTATTACAGATAATCCATATAAATAATTGTGGATTTTTTTTAAGGTATTCAAATCATAATCGCCTCAATCGGTTTTATTTTTCTATTTAAATATTACCATAAAGAGGCAGCTATAAAAAGCTAAAAGTTAGCAGAATAATGAAAAACAATATTAAAAGTCTCCACGTCCTGTTTTATCAATGTGAACTTTTATGTTTACAATAATTTCAGAATTGGGAACTATAATATTCCAATCTGAACCAGTATGTCTCCCATATTTAGCTGCAGCTACTTGGCCAAGCTGCAAACAGTCAACCTTATACTCACATTTCATTTTAGTTATAAAATTATTGCACATCTTTTTCACATATTGGCACATATCTTCTTCAAATTGGTTATCTATTTTGGAATCTTTACTTATATTTTTATAGGATAAATTTGAAATTATATCGCCTTTCAAATATAAATTTATTACAAACTTATATTTGTCTCCTTCCTTAGTACAAGTTACCTTTCTTTTTGAAGTGGCATAATAATCAACATAGTCGTTTGGGCCTTTATGCACCGATATAATTCCCTTCCCACTATTCCCTCTTAACATATTCATAACTCTGGCATCATCCATATTCATTTTCAGCACCATTTTGTCCTTATTGAAAACAGCCATGCCGGTAATTTTTATTCCTTCTTTGGTAAGCTCAATGTAAGGAAGCACTGCATTGGTTCCCTCAGCATCTACTTGCAGAAACATATTGGTTATTTTATATTCATCGGAAAAGAAGTTATAAAAATAAGAATTTTTTATTAAGCCCTCAATATAATCCGAAGAGCTTGGATATCCATTTATTTGATATTTAAGTAAATCTTCAGATTTACCCCTGCAGATAGTAACATAACCAGTATCATTTAAACTGGGATTTCTATATAATATTTCTATCAAATTTCTCATGCCGGCTGTTGCATGCTCTTCACTTATAATATATACTTTTTCAAGACCCAACATGTTTTGCTTATCATCTGCTAATGCCCTTGTTTGCCTTGTTTGTCCTATGGTCAGAGCATCTCCCTTTTTTAGCATTGAATTTACAATATTATCATTGTTAAATACATATACCGACATTGGAATACAGTATTTTGTTTCAGAACCTTGTTTTTCAGCATCACAGCCCAATCCTGAAACAATATCTAATTCTTCTATAGGCTGCTGTCCCTTTGTTTCAGAACCGAAAAAAGCAGCAATGACAATACATGAAATAGAGATAAGAATATATTTCCATAGTGTTCCTCGCATAATTAGTTACCCTTCTTTATATATAATATTACAGCTATTAATGTTACATAGATTATGTTGAATAATGTAAACTTAGGTATAAAATAATTTAATATAGATAACATAATTGCATTATTTTTAGGAATTGTTGATAAGTACACCATAATGGGGAAAATAATGCATACTATAATTTTATTTTGTGCATTTTTAAAAAAGCTATTTATAATCATAGCTGCTGCATAATAATTATTTGATATTGTTTTAAATATTATAGCAGCCCACAATATTAGAAAAACAAATCTAAAATTATTAATTACAGGAATATATACACTTTTTGTGGTAAGACTTACGGACCATTCTGCTTTTGGAATATTGTCTATGCCCAGAAAGTAAATGGTTATAAAAACTGCCCAGGTATAGAAAACACATGTTATAAAAACTCCCAGCAGTGACGATTTAACAATGATTTTTTCGTTTGAGTTAATCACTAAAGGATATAACAGGAACAATATTTCAATGCCGCCATAAGCAAAAGCTGAAGATTTGCTGGCATTTAATATATTTACAATTCCTGAACCAAGTATAGGGCATACATTTAAGTATGTTCCTTTGACCAGTGCAGCAAATAACATTAAAGTTAATATGGTGGTGTAGTAAAATGTTAAATGATTAACTCTTGCCAAAACCTTTAGCCCTTTATAGGCAGTAAAGGCTGATAAAAAAACAATAAAAATCAGTATCTTTATTGAACTTACAAAGCTCACTATTAAAGTCCTTAGTACAATACTTAGACCTGCGCTTAATGTAAAAACATTAAATATGAAAAAACATAGAAAAATCACATTTAAAATGGTACCTATAATTTTGCCAAAACATTTTTTACTTAATACCAATATATTATTATTGGGGCTTTTTTTATAAATTATAGCTGCTGCCAGCACCATATATAATGGGTAAAGGGCACCAAGTGCAGCAGATATCCAGGAGTCCTGTTTAGCTTTTGAAATCAAACTGTTTGGAAGAGATAAAATTCCTATGCCAATCATTGATCCTATAAGCATAAAGGTTAATTCGCCGGAGGTTATAGTATCACTTTTTATCCTTTTCATTTTTATTCCTCCAGAACTTTTTTCTAAAGTCACTTTGTCTTATTGGATTGTTGTTTGGAATGCCTTCCGGTCTCTTATTCATTTTCCATAATGGAGCTCTTACAAGTGTATCCTTCAAATCACTGTATTTATCCAAAGTAAAATATGGCACACCAAAGCTGTCCAGAGATAGAATATGAACTGATAATAAATATAATCCTGCAATTGATCCAAAAGCACCTAAAAAGTTAGTTAAAAAAAGTAAAGGGAATCTAAGCAATCTTACGGAACTTGCCATATCATAATTTGGAATAATAAAAGTACCTATAGTTGAAGCTCCTACTACAACTAAAGTATCCGGGCTTACTAAATGTGCCTGAAGGGCAGCACTTCCAATTATGAATCCTCCTACTATACTTAGTGTTTGACCGATTTTACTGGGAAGCCTAAGCCCGCCCTCTCTCAAAAATTCTATAACAATATCCATTGACAGTATTTCAAGAAATGGGGACAGGGCAATGTCCTTTCTGGACTGAATTAATGGCAGTACAAACTTAATTGGAATTAATTCTGCATTGAATCTAACCAATGATAAATATATTGAGGGCATTGTGACAACCAAAATTGTGCCAAGTATTCTGATAAATCTATTAAAATCAGTTACAACAGTTCTTTGAGCATAATCTTCCACAGCCTGAAAAAATTCCACAAGCAATGCAGGCAGTGTTATGGCAAAAGGTGAGCCGTCTATTAATATTGCTATTCTGCCTTCCATTAAGTTCTGCTGCACAGTGTCCGGCCTTTGAGTAGTATAAACCTGAGGAAATACAGTGTATGGGTAACTCTCAATAAATTGTTCTATCATACCGATATTGGTTACAGCATCAACATCTATTGACTGAATCCTGGTTTTTATATCTTTTAATAGGTCCTTATCAACTATATCATCAACATACACTATGGCTAAATCTTTTTGTGAACGCCTGCCAACAATATAATTTTCTACTACTAAGTTGTTGTCCTTTATCCCTCTTTTTAACAGGCTTATATTTATATCCAGGTTTTCTATGAAACCCTCCCTTGAGCCTCTAACCCCTTGCTCATCCTTAGGCTCTGAGATACTTCTATGCTCACCATCTGCCGTATTAGCAATAATATAATTATAAGCAGTGTCTATAACAATTGCAGTTTTACCTCTTTTAATTTCTTTCACAACATTATTAACATCATTTTCAATGACAATGTCAGACATGGAAATATATTTACTGCATATGTAATTGTTAATCTGCTTAATATCATGCAAATCTTCCTTAATTTTAAATAACAGGGGGTTTAGTATATCCCTATTGATAATGTTCTGGTCAACAAATCCAGTAATATAAATTATGGCTGCCTCAACTGGAGTTCCCCTACCAATGCTTATCCTTCTTACAATTACCCTGTTGCTTCCGCCGCATTTCTGAATAATTCTATCAATCTTAATGGTTAAGCTCATTATGAATCACCCTTCCATATATAAGTTAATATACCCGGAATAGTGTTAAGTTAATCTATATAAAATTTTATTTACTGTAAATTAATAACTATTAATAATTGTTAATAATTATCATGATATTTATTTAATACTTATATAATAAAATAGAGAAAGGAGATATATTGGAGAGGTGAAGCATGAAATTTCGGAAAAGGTATATTATATTATTACTATGGATTGTATTAATCGTTATTCTTAAGAAGTACAATGTTATAACAATGGATGTATATTCAACAAAAAAATATTTAAATCATTATGGAAGTTTTTCTCAGGCAGTATTTATTGGATTATGGTCTGTTAGATTTCTGGCTTTCATACCTGGATTTATATTTATGATTATAGGAGGAATTTGCTTCGGCCCGCTAAAAGGTTTTTTACTATCTATGATTGGAATAGCTTTGAGCCAATCATTAATATATGCAGCTTCTAAAAAATTATCATCACCTAAGATTAGAGAGGCTATTATAAAACAATATCCAAATGTAATTCCTTTATTTGAAAAATATAATTACAAATTTTTAATCCTTGGGATTGTATGCCCTGTTGCCCCAACAGATGTAATATGTTACTTTTCCACTTACATGGGAATTAGATATAGAAAGTATATTACAACTGTAATATCTGTTAATGCGCCACTGGTACTAATTTATAGTTATGTGGGGAAAGGATTTAGCAATAGTTTATATACACTATCTATTATAGGCATAGCTTTAATGCTAATTGCGGTGTTCTCAATAAAAATTTGGGAGAAGATGAAAAGGCAGATTCATGCAAACTAAAGAAAGTGGCGCTTTTTAGTAAAACGCCACTTTTAATATTAGCCGGGCTTGAATGTAATAAAATTGTGAACCGTCCCCATCACACCGTCCCAATTATATTAATGCTTTATCTATATCTTTAGTTATAGATTCATCAACAAAGCCATTATGGCTCATATCATAGAGTATGTCCATTGCCTCTTTATGAGAAAGAGATTTTCTGTATGGACGCTCTTCTGTAAGTGCTTCATATATATCAAGGCAGCCCATTAATCGTGAATTAAAATCCAGATCCTTTGCGGTAAGTCCATAAGGATATCCCATGCCATTTAGCTTTTCATGATGATTAGCAGCCCAGTTTGTAATTTCTTCGAAGCCCTTAATCTGCTCAAGAACAACTCTTGTATAGTAAGGATGTTTTTTAACTACTTGAAATTCACCATCACTAAGTTTGTTTGGACTATCTAAAATGGTGTTTGGAACTGCAAGCTTTCCAATATCGTGAAGATCTGCTGCTATAATAAGCTTCATCTTTTCCTCAGGCTTATATTTATAAAAGTCAGACATAATACCTGCCTTTATTGACAAATCTTTTGAATGACGTCTTGTATATCGTGACTTTGAATCTATTATTTCCGAGAAAACTTTTGTAATTTCATGTATTTGGTTAAAGGTTAAATCCAAAGTATTATCAGGAAGGCTTTCCCTTAATACAGTATTAATGCATGGGTCTTTCAGATCCTCCCAAAATTTCTTATTCTCAGTAACTCTTAAAAAGGCATCTACTATTTTTGAAGAAAAATCCTTTTCTTTTCTAGATTCTGCAAATGATAAAATATCTTTCTGCATATTAAGCTCATTGTTTTTAATATCAAATCTGCTTTCAATTCTATCAGCCAATGCTATAATTTGTGACATTAAAGGAATTTCATTTCCTTTTAATTTGAAGAATCCAGTACCATCATATTTTTCATGATGATATTTTATAACGTTAGTAACATTTGTATTAAAAGGATATGTAATGATGTTCTTCTCTCCTACAATACAATGCCATTTGATTTTTTCAAACGCATCTAAGTTTTGAGAGCCCATACTGGACAGATCATCACCTAGGCCACTGTAACTTATTCCATTATCATGTAAAATTGCAAGAGCAGAAATATCCTTAAGTTCATCTGTGTCTAAATTTAGCTGTTCTGCAATTTTAATACTTATATAAGCAGTTCTCTTGCCATGGTTTGAAGTCATACCTAAAATGTCCATTTCTACAAAATCCAGTGCAAAGGAAACTGATGTTAAAAATTCGTTTAAATTAAGTAACATTTTTTACCTCCAAAATTAAATGATTTGCAAAGTACATTATTATATTTTAACACTAATACTTAGTTAATAACTATTTTCAATTATAATTTTATGGCATTATATAAGCATAGTCAATAAAATTAATAAATATTTAATAAAAGTATTGACACATTAATAAAGTTTTGATATTATATTTTCTAAAGTTAATATTTTTCAACTTATCAAGAGTGGCGGAGGGACTGGCCCTATGAAACCCAGCAACCGATACATATATTTGTATAGCGGTGCTAAATCCAGCAGCGAAGGCTGAAAGATGAGGAACCAATTGCGTTTTACCCCGAGGTTTCCTTGGGGTTTATTTTTTTTAGCGTAATATTCATATTTCAGTATTTTAAAAGGGGGTAAAGGTTTGATCAGCATAACAAATGTAGATAAGTTTTTTTCAAATGAGCATATTTTAAAGTCTGTAAATCTCGAAATAAAACAGGGTGAAATTTTTGGATTAGTTGGGCATAGCGGGGCAGGCAAATCCACATTGTTAAGATGTATAAACGGTCTTGAAAGCTATGACAGCGGAAGTGTTGTAGTTATGGGAAAGGAAGTTAATACACTTAAAAACAGGGAACTTAGAGAATTCAGGAAGGACCTAGGAATGATTTTTCAGCATTTCAGTCTCTTAGAGAGGAAAAATGTATATGATAACATTGCCCTTCCTTTACAGGTATGGGGTTATGATAAAAAACAAATAAAAGAAATAGTAGAAAAACTCTTAAAAATAGTTCACTTAGAGGACAAGATTTTTTCAAGGCCAAAAGAATTAAGCGGCGGGCAAAAGCAAAGGGTAGCTATTGCCAGGGCTTTGGCATTAGAACCAAAGATACTGTTATGCGATGAAGCAACCTCAGCATTAGACCCTAACACCACAAAATCAATTTTAGCACTTTTAAGGGAAATTAATGAGAACCTAGGAATTACTATTGTAATTGTAACTCATCAAATGGAAGTAGTCAGGGAAGTATGCAGCAGGATGGCTATTTTGGATGCAGGGGTTATTGCAGCTCAGGGTGAAGTTAATGAACTGTTTTTGAAACAGCCTAAGGCTTTAAGAAAATTAATTTCAGAAGAAGAAATACTTCCATCAGAAGGTACTAACATAAGAATATATTTTCCAAAGGAAATATCTGAACAAAGTATTATAACTTCCATGGCAAGGGATTTAAATATAGATTTCTCCATAGTATGGGGCAAACTGGAAAGGTTTAGAGATGATGTGCTTGGAAGTCTTGTAATAAATATTGAGGACAGCAAGTATAAATCAGTTTCTGATTACCTTAATAAAAGAAAAGTCTGCTGGGAGGTAATAAAAAATGATTAGTTTTGCAGAAGCCTGGAACAAATATTTATTACAGGGGATAATAGATACAGTTTATATGGTAGGATGGTCCACATTTTTTTCAGTTATAATTGGTTTCATACTGGCAATTGCATTAATATTAACCGATAAAAATGGCCTTAGACCTAATAAAGTAATTTATAGAGTTTTAGATATTATAGTAAATGTTTTTAGATCATTTCCATTTATCATATTAATTCTTGCTGTAATGCCGCTTACAAGGCTGATTGTTGGAAAAAGCATAGGGAATACTGCAGCTATTGTTCCATTAACTATAGGATCAGCACCATTTGTTGCAAGAGTAATAGAGAGTTCACTAAAAGAAGTGGACAAGGGGATCATTGAAGCTGCAAAATCATTTGGTGCCAGTGATATGCAGATAATTTTCAAAGTTATGATAAAAGAAGCTGTACCGTCTATTATTAGAGGAATAACGCTATCATTAATATTAATCATTGGGTATACGGCTATGGCAGGGGCACTCGGAGCTCAAGGTCTTGGATATGTAGCTATATCAATAGGCTATCAGAGATTTAATAATGAAATGATACTTTATACAGTAATTATTTTAATTATTTTAGTTGAGACCATTCAGATTTTTGGGGATTGGATATACAAAAAACTAAAATAAAGATATATAAATTAAAAAATATGAAGTTTAGGGAGGCTATTAATCATGAAAAAATTAGCAACACTATTAACAACATTATTAGTTGGATCAGCACTATTAACTGGATGCGGTAATTCATCAAAAAACAGTAAGACAATAACCATAGGGGCTACATCAAATCCTCATGCTATTATACTAGAACAGGTTAAACCTATTTTAGCAAAAGAAGGATACACATTAGAAATAAAAGAATTTGATGATTATGCACTGCTGAACCCTGCATTAGACAAGGGCGATTTAGATGCAAACTTCTTCCAGCACGTTCCATATCTTCAGGAATTCAACAAGAGCAAGGGTACTGATTTAGTGGCAGTTCAAAAGGTTCATATAGAGCCTATGGGAGTATATTCTAAAAAAATTAAAAATATAAAGGACGTTCCAGATGGAGCAGAAATAACAATTCCTGCAGATCCATCTAATGGTTCAAGAGCTTTAAAGCTGCTTGCCAAAGCAGGACTTTTCACTGTACCAGACAAAGAAGTTCTTGCTGTAGGAGATATTAAGGATAATCCTAAAAAATTAAAAATAACTGAAGTTGACGCAAAGCAGCTTACTAACACACTGCAGGATGTTACATTATCAGTTATAAATTCCAACTATGCACTTGAAGGAAAACTAAATCCTGTAAAAGATGCATTGCTTACTGAAGATTCTAACTCACCTTATGCTAATGTTATAGCTGTTAAAAAGGGCCATGAAAATGATGAAAAAATAAAGGCTTTAGATAAAGCAATAACTTCTCCGGAAATCAAAAAGTTTATTGAAGATAAATTTGGAGGAGCCGTAGTTCCAGCGTTCTAATGTCTAATGGGGACGGTTCACAATAAACGTCTAATGGGGACGGTTCACAATAAATAAAAATCTAAAGAATATCCACACTGTTGAATAAAATAAGTTCAACTATGTGGATATTTTTTTATAAAATTGTGTAAATAGTATTGGGTTGGGCAATACTTCCATTAACATATCTTTTATATTTAAAAATAAAATTAATGGAGGTATTTTTATGCCAAGAGCAGCAAGAATAAAAGGTGAAAATTCAATTTACCATATTATGAGTAGAAGTATTAGTGAATTTAATTTATATAGGAGCGTTGAGGATAAAGAAAAGTATATTGAAATAATGAAAAAGTATAAGAATATTTTTAAGTTTAAAGTTTATGGATATTGTATTATGAATACCCATAATCACTTTATTATAGATTCAAATGGAGCTGACATTTCAAAAATAATGCATGGTATAAATCAAAGTTATGCACAATATTATAACAAAAAATATAAAAGGCATGGACACGTTTTTCAAGACAGATTTAAAAGTAAAATTGTTGATAATGATAAATATCTTTTAACATTATCTGCCTATATACATTCCAATCCAATGTCTATAAAGAAATATAGCAATAAGTTAGAAAAATACAAATTTTCAAGCCTTGGAATCTACTTAGGAACAATGAATGATAGATTTGGCTTAATAGATAAGGAGTTTATTCTTAGTCATTTCAGCAATAACGAAATAAATGCAAAGAAAACATATTTGGATTTTATAAGAAGAATTACCAATAACAGCGTTAGTGAAAATATTGAATTTAAAAAAGAAAAAACCGTGTATTTAAGTCAAAGAAAAATAATTACAAGACATTTTACAGTTGATGATATATTGAAATTTTTAAATGAAAGATATCAAATATCAGAAAGTATTCTCAGAATGAAAAATTGTAGATCAGCTACAGAAAAAAGGGCAATATTTGTGTTATTAATGAGAAGTTTATGCAACTTCAAATATAAGGATATATGTAAGGTAATAGGTAACATTACTCAATCAAGGGTGTCAATGTTATGCAATATTGGAGTGAAGTTAGTAAATTCAGAAGAAAAATATATAGGAATTTTAGATGAAATTATTGTCAGATAAGAATCTATATAATTTTGGTATTATTTATCTGCACTTTATTTAAGCTGAAATAAAATGAATACAAATTGCTTATAGTATAAATTTAAAACAATATTGGACAAGCTTAGATAATTTAATAAGTATTATATTTAAAAATGGGTGATTATAATTTTAAAATTGTTGTTAACCGTCCCAAAGTTTTTTATTTATATAAAATTATTGTTAACCGTCCCCGAATTTTTTTACCTAAACTATTGTAATTCTAATAACTAAGGTATAAAATAATACATATAACAATAATTAACAGTGCATAATTTACATTTAATTTAAGTAAGGAGGTTGTATAAATGTTAATGAATATGAATGTTAGATTTAACGGCATATTTGCAGACAATTATGATAATAGAGAAAAATTAATATTTATGCACCATCTTGGTATTTATTTTTAAATTATTCATTGCTTTTTATAATTAAGCTGTTTATGAAAATAATTAGCCATAGGTAGGTGCCCGTGGCTTTTTTAATTATACTGATTAGTTTATACTGATTGTTTATTATGAAGATATTTATGTGATTAAAAGGCCGGAGAATATTATGCTCAATGGCCTTTTTATATTGCTTTTTTACTGGTAGTTATGTATTGGTGAATGGCAAATAAATCTATAATTTTAGTGGGGAAAACCCGCAAAAGCAGGGAGTGGTAAAAATGAGTAAAAAAGAAACTTTTAGAAGGATTAAATGCTATGATTCTACATTTTATTCCTGACAGTGTAAAGATTATATTATGTACGATGGGGGGACTATTTAAATGAAGAAATTGATACAACTAACTAAAGGCAATAGATTGTTATACATCTCAGCAATATTATCTATCGGAGTTGCTACATTAATTGCTATGATAGAGCCTATGGTGGTGAAAATTACTATAGATTCCATTATAGGTGATAAGCCGCTAAGTGTCCCTAAAGCAATTGAAAATATTATAATTAAAATTGGCGGCAGAGATGTTTTACAAAGAAATTTATGGATATGTGCACTATGCTTAATTGCATTAACAAGCATAAGAGGCATATTTTTATATTTTAAAGGCAAACTTTCCGCTGAAGCAGCTGAAAATATTGCTAGAAAATTAAGAGTGAAATTATATGATCGCATTCAAAATTTACCTTATAAATATCATGTAAATGCAGAATCCGGAGATTTAATTCAAAGATGTACATCTGATGTTGATACTGTAAGAAGATTTTTCGCAATGCAAATGGTTGAAATAGGAAGAGCATTTTTTATAGTGCTGTTTGCTATAATAATGATGCTTTCTCTAAACAGAAAGATGACTCTTATTTCTATGGTAATCGTACCTATAATTTTTGCTTTTTCATTTGTATTTTTCAATAAAATTAAAGATACTTTTCAGAAAGCAGATGAACAGGAAGCAGTTCTCACATCTATACTACAGGAAAATTTAAATGGAGTAAGAGTAGTAAAGGCATTTGGAAGAGAAAGCTTTGAAATTGAAAAGTATGAAGAACAGAATAAGAAGTACAGGGATTTAAACTATAATATAACAAAAATACTTGCAGATTATTGGGGAACTTCAGATTTTCTATGTATGCTTCAAATTGGACTGGTTTTGCTTTCAGGTATATATTTTGCTGTAAGAGGAGATATAAGCCTGGGCACTTTGGTTGTTTTTAATACCTATGAAGGAATGCTGCTTTGGCCCGTAAGACAGCTTGGAAGAATCTTATCTGACATGGGGAAAATGACAGTTTCTTTAGGAAGAATAAATAATATTTTAGAAACACCAGTAGAATGTGAAAACGGAAAGGGGTTAGAGCCTGAGATCAAAGGTGAGATCAACTTTGAAAATGTCAGTTTCGGATATGATAATGATACTCCTGTTCTAAATGATATAAGCTTTAATGTTAAAAAAGGTGAGACAGTGGCAATAGTGGGCCCTACCGGCTCTGGGAAGTCTTCCATGGTGCATCTTTTAATGAGACTTTATGATTATAATAAGGGATCTATAAAAATAGATGGAGTAGAACTTAAGGATATAAAAAGGAAGTGGATAAGAAGCAATATAGGTATAGTGCTTCAAGAGCCATTTCTTTATTCAAGAACAATAAAAGAGAACATTAAAATTGCCAAAATTATGGCTGATGACAATGAAGTTAAAAAGGCTGCTTCAATGGCTGCAGTGCATAATGTTATCTCGTCATTTGAAAAAGGATATGATACCATTGTGGGAGAAAAAGGTGTCACATTGTCCGGTGGACAGAGACAAAGAGTTGCCATAGCAAGAACTCTCATAAAAAATATGCCAATATTGATTTTTGACGATTCTTTAAGTGCAGTGGATGCTGAAACTGATAGGATAATAAGGGAACAACTTAAAAAAAGAAGTAAAGGTGTTACTACATTTATAATATCTCATAGAATTTCGACAGTGATGGATGCAGATAAAATAATAGTTCTTAACCATGGAAAGATTGAGCAAATAGGAAATCATCAGCAGCTTATCAGAAAAGAAGGAATTTACAAAAGAATATGGGATATACAAAATTCTTCTGATAGGACTGATGAACATGAAAAGGCATGCAATGAATAGCATAACAGGGGGTGAACAGATATGAGCAGGATAGATGATTATAATGCAACGGAAAAACTAGATATTGGAATATGGAGAAGGCTTTTTAAGTATTTGACGAAATTTAAGAAAGGGCTTATATTATTAGCGCTTTTAATGACTATAGTAGCAGGTATAGATTCAATAATGCCTTTAATGACAAGATATGCCATAGATAATTTTGTAGTAAAAAAAACTACCAGTGGACTTGTAAAGTTTGGGGTGGTCTACTTTTGTATTTTTTCATTCCAAGCATTCAATGTAAGGTTATTTATCAGGCAGGCTGGTAAAATTGAGACCCACCTTGCCTATCATATAAGGCAGCTAGGCTTCAAAAGATTACAGCAGTTGTCATTCTCATATTATGATAATTCTTCTGTAGGCTGGCTTATGGCAAGAATGACCTCAGACGTAGCCAGGTTAAGCGAAATCATTTCATGGGGACTTATTGATATGGTTTGGGCTGTAGTAATGATGATTGGTTTTATTTGTATAATGCTTTATTACGATGTAAAACTTACTTTAGTTAGTATGTGCGTTGTACCTCCATTGTTTCTAGTCGGAGTATTTTTTCAAAAGAAAATATTAAAATCCTATAGAAAGGTCAGAAAGCTGAATTCACAGCTTACTGCAGATTTTAGTGAAGAGGTATCTGGTGCAAAAACAACAAAGACATTGGTTCGTGAGGATGAAAATCTTAATGAATTTAAACAGGATGCTGATAATATGAGAAATTCGGCAATAAGAGCTGTAATCTTTTCTTCATTATTTCTTCCTATCGTAATTACTATGGGAAGCATAGGAACAGGCTTTGCACTATGGTTTGGCGGAAATGAAGTTATGACTAAAACATTAACTTATGGTACCTTTGTCATGTTTATTTCATACACGATACAATTTTTTGACCCGGTAAGCCAGCTGGCTGGAACTATTGCAGAACTTCAGCAGGCACAAGCTTCTGCAGAAAGAATTATTTCCCTTATAGAAACTGAACCTGATATATGGGACAGAAAAGATGTAATAGAAAAGTATGGAGATTTATTTAATGGGAAAAAAGAAAACTGGGAAGAAATGCATGGCGACATAGAATTTAAGAATGTATGTTTTTCATATAAAAATGGAGAAAAGGTGTTGGATAACTTTAATTTAAAAGTAAAAAAAGGAGAGACAATAGCTCTTGTCGGAGAAACAGGCTCAGGGAAAAGTACTATTGTAAATTTAATATGCAGATTTTATGAGCCAAGCAGTGGAGAAATATTGATTGATGGGAAGGATTACAGGGAAAGATCCCTTTTATGGCTTCAATCAAATATAGGCTATGTACTGCAAAGCCCGCATTTGTTTAGCGGCACCATTAGGGACAACATCAGATATGGGAAACTTGATGCATCACAGGAGGAAATAGAAAGAGCTGCAAAACTAGTAAATGCTCATGAATTTATTATGAAAATGGACAATGGATATGAATCACAGGTTGGAGAAGACGGGGGAAATCTCTCCACTGGTGAGAAACAGCTTATTTCTTTTGCCAGAGCAATAGTTTCAAATCCTGCCATATTTGTTTTGGATGAAGCCACATCGTCCATTGACACTGAAACAGAGAAAATGATTCAAAGTGCCATAGGAAAAGTTCTTTCAGGAAGAACAAGTTTTGTAGTGGCGCATAGACTGTCAACTATAGTTTCAGCTGATAAAATTCTTGTAATTAAAAAAGGTAGAATTACAGAATCTGGCACACATAAGGAATTATTGAGGAATAAAGGCTACTATTTCAGACTTTATACAAATCAGCTTCTTCAGGAAAAGGAAATTGAAAGTGCAAATATAGTATAGACAGCAAAACACAAAATCAACTTATACAGTGTGAAGATGGCGGATCTTAAGCGCTATTTCTCACTGTATAGGCTCATCTATAGTAAGAATTGCAGGCCATGAAATGAAGTTTATTTCATGGCTGTTCTATGTGTAAAAATGAAATAAATAGCTTATTGACAGGAAATTGTAATAGAAGTATTATATTAAATATGTAAATGCAAGTTATTTGCAACAATTTCTCGAGGAGTGGAAAAATGTTTAAAAAAATTAGTAGTTTTGTTTTGTTGATGTCTATTATGATATTATTTACTGCATGTGGCAGTAAACAGGTTAGCGGGAATAAAAGCGTAAATAAAAATGGTAAGATACAGGTGGCTGTGTCATTTAATCCTTTAAAAGAGTTTGCACAGGCAGTTGGTAAAGATAAAATAGAAGTTCACACTATTGTACCAGATGGGACCGAGCCTCATGACTTTGAACCAAAGCCAAGGGATATGGAGACAATTAATAATGCTGATATTTTTGTATATAATGGAATGGGAATGGAGAGCTGGACTGACAAAGTTTTGCAGACATTAGATAATAAAAAGCTGGTGACAGTGGCGGCGTCTAAAGGTATTACTCCAATAAAAAATAATAATGCTGCTAGTTCACAGGACCATGGGCAATATGATCCACATACATGGCTTGGCCTAAAAGAGGCAAAAATTGAAGCAAACAATATAAAGGATGCTTTGATAAAAGTAGATCCATCCAATAAGGATTACTATGAAAAGAATTATGCAGATTTTGCAGCTCAAATAGATAATTTATATAATGATTATTCCAATAAATTCAGCACTTTGCAAAATAAAAATTTTGTTACAGGACACGCCGCCTTCGCATATTTTTGCAGAGACTTTGGGTTAAAGCAAAATAGTGCTGAGGATGTATTTGCAGAAGGTGAACCTACAGCACAAAAACTTAAGGAACTGGTTGATTATTGCAAAGCAAATAAAATAAAAGTTATTTTTTCTGAGGAATTGGCAAGCCCAAAGGTTTCTCAGACACTGGCAAGAGAAGTAAATGCAAAGGTAGAAAGAATATATACTATTGAAAGCTCGGAAGATAATAAGGATTATATAGAAAGTATGAAGGATAATCTTAGCAAAGTATATGAAAGTTTAAAATAAGTTATTGCATAATTAATGATAAATATATATTATTAAATACACAATAAAAAATATAATCTATTTGAAATACATTAGAAGAGGATGTGTATGTATGAATCCAATTGCGTTTACTATTTTTGGACTGGATATCAGATGGTATGGGGTAATTATTGCTGGTGGAATGATGATAGCACTTATACTGGCCAATTATAATGCAAAATGGAGAGATGTAAACTTTGATTATCTGTTAGATGGATTTTTAATTACATTACCATTTAGCATACTTGGAGCCAGGCTATATTATGTTTTATTTGAGTTTAGCTATTATAAAGATAATCCTTCTCAGATATTAAATATAAGACAAGGCGGGTTAGCCATACATGGAGGCATTTTATTTGCAATAATTACAATGTATTTCTATACAAGATATAGGAAATTGAGCTTTTTAAAAATATTTGATGTAGCCGCACCCTCAATTATTTTAGCCCAAGCTATAGGAAGATGGGGCAACTTTTTCAATGGAGAAGCTCATGGCAGTGAGGTATCTTATAACTTTATTAAGCACTTTCCCATGTTTATTCAAAAGGGAATGTTTATAGGAGGAGTATATTACCAGCCCACCTTCCTTTATGAATCTATCTGGGATGTATTAGTATGTATATTTTTATTATACTTATTAAGAAAATCTAAAAAGATAGGCATAGTCTTCTTTACATACATAGGTATGTATTCTGTAGGAAGATTTTTTATAGAGGGGCTGAGAACGGACAGTTTGATGCTGGGACCCTTAAGAATTGCCCAGGTTGTAAGCTTAGGCGGAATCCTGTTATGGGTTTCTGCTTTGATATATTATAGGATAAAAGATTAGGGACGGTTCACAACTTTTTTAAGTAAAAGAGCAGGGACGGTTCACAACTTTTTTACAAAAACCAAGAAAAAAGGAAGCTAGAATGATTTGCAATTAACATAAAGCAGGTTTCATTCTAACTTCCCTTTATCATTTGGGGGAATACTATCTTGCAATTTTAAGCAACACTCCCTTCATTTCTCGAAAGAGAACTGTCCATCCTATATTCTCTCTTTCTGCTGAATTATTTAATTTCAGCGAATTTATATAAACCCTTTGCAAAGAGGAATATCAATGGAGATTATAATATGTTACGATGTAATTATCCTGGTGGACTCACCTCTTTTCAGTGTATATTTTAAATATTAAAGTGATTTATTTTATGTTTTGATTATACATTATTCAGAAAATTAAGTCAATATTTTGATTATAGTAAAATATACTCATTTTATGTGATTTTAATTAAATAGGATAAGCTACATTGTTTTATCTATAATTTCTATTATTTTTCATGATAATGCTATTTTATCAGCTAAGTATGTGGATTTTAAATGAACCGTCCCCAAGGACCAAGGAATAACAATTTGCATTTTAAATGAACCGTCCCCAACACCATTTTAAATGAACCGTCCCCAACAACCAACAACCAACAACAACAACGGTAACATAAGTTACTGAATAAGTACTCATTATAGTATATAATTATAGTAAATATAAAAGAGGTGCTGATTAATGGATATTAGCGGATTAAAAAGACAGCATAGTGAAATTAGAGATGAAATGAATAAATTAAAATCATTTATTTCCAATGATGTTGTTTCAAACAGCTTTGAAATGGCTAAGGAAATAAGCTTTATGGCAGGCAAGCTAAAGATACATCTTCAATCTGAAGATAAATATCTTTATCCTAAGTTATTGCAGAGTAACAATTTAAAATTAAGAGATCTGGCAAAAAGCTACATATCAGAAATGAGTAATGTAAGCAGCGAATTTGAATTATACAAAAACAAATACAATACAAAAAGTAAAATAATAGATAATTCAAATGAAGTTATAAATGAAACCAAAAAAATTCTAAGCTTACTGGAGAAAAGATTTGATAAAGAAGACAAAGAGTTATATCCTTTAGTATAATATTACTAATTGCTCTGTTTAAAATAAATGTTAATATAATATTTATTTTAAACAGTTTTTTTTATTGTATAGATAATTTGAAAAAGGTTACTATTTATACTAAACTGTGTTTATATAAATTATGAAGAGTTTTTATATGTTTTGGGGTGTAAAATGTTTGAAGTAAATGAAAAAGTAATAAAAAGTTATTGTAATGATGTTACATTTAATAGGGCAATGCTGGATTATTTTCAAAGAAAAATAAGCTATATGGATGTAAAATACAAAGATAATAAAAAAACTGGAGAAAGAATAACAGAAATATATGCAGAGGTAAGTTCATTAAACTCCTGGGAGTTTCCAGTTGAAATTACCTTGAGTTCTCAAAGTGGTATTTTAGACTACAGCTGTGAATGCGAGGCATTTTTTCAGCATTATGGCGGCAGCAGGATATGTAAGCATATAGCTGCAGTGTTATTAAAGTACTCCAAAGAAAGCAAGAACTACATCGGAAACACGTCCAGCTCCGATAAATTTGTGGATGCTATTAAGAAAAATATGAGAGCAGTCAGCGGAGAAAAGAAGAAAGCAAAGCTGGAAGTAAAATATGAATTTTCAAATATGTTTTCAAAGGAATCCTCCATAGAACTGAAGATTGGTGAGGATAAAACATATGTAGTTAAAAATATGAAAGATTTTATCTGTGCGGTTAAATATAAAAATGAAAGTATTGAATATGGAAAAGAATTTACTTTTGATCCTTTATATTATGAATTTGAAGAAGATGATCAGCAGCTAATAAATCTACTTATTGAAATTTATGAGAATGATGAAAGACTTGGCAATTATAATGGATATAGAGGGTATAATTCTATGATGAAGTTTTTATCCAGGAAAAAAGCTTATATCACAGATAGTCAGCTAAAAAGATTTTTTAATGCAGTAAAGCATAAGAGAATAGAAGCCATTATAAATGGTGTGAAGTACAGCGAAGTATCAATAGTTGAAGATGATATGCCTCTGGAATTTAATTTTAATATAAACAGCAATAAGATTTATTTAGAATTAAATGAAATTCCATTTCCATTATCAAATACGGGAGATTATTTTTTCTTTAAAAATAAAATTTATAAGCCCACGCAGCAGCAGGTAAGACTGCTTCGTCCTTATCAAAGTGAGATAGCAGCATCTAAACATAATAGAATAACATTTTCTATGGAGGACAGGCAGAATATAGCATCATTTATTGTACCTAATCTAAAGAAAATAAGCAAAGAAGTTAAAATTGACAGCAGACTTACAGAATGCTTTTATGAAGAGCCTTTGAATACTTTACTATATCTGGATAAAAATAATGAAGTTGCTACGGCTAAACCAATATTTAAGTATGGTGATATTGAAATATCGCCATTTGAGAAAAATAAGCAGTATAATAACAATAAAATTTTGATTAGAGATGTTGAAGGCGAATTTAAAATAATGGATATTTTAAAATCCTCAGGATTTCAAATTGTGAATAATGAATTTCAACTAAATGACCAAGATAAATTAATAGACTTTTTAACTGATAAGCTTGATAAACTTAAAGATATTGCTGATATTTATTATTCTCAGGAATTTAAAAACATGAAGATACATACCTCTTCATCTATGAAATCAAGCATAAGGCTGAATAATGATGATCTGCTGGAATTTTCTTTTGATATTGAAGGAGTAGACAGGAAAGAACTTATTGATATATTTAAAGCAGTTAAAGAAAAGAAAAGATATTATAGGCTTAAAGGGGGAGATTTTGTATCTTTGATTAACAAAGAAATAATTGATGTGGCAAATCTCATTGATTATTTAAATATTAAAGATAAGGACTTACAAAAAGACAAAATCATTCTTCCGAAATATAACGCTTTATATATAGATGAAAATTTAAAACAAAATAATATGTCATTTATAGAAAGAAATAAACGTTTCAGGGACTTGGTAAACAGTGTTAGAGATGTGCAGGAGATGGAATATAATGTTCCTTTAAATCTAACAAATATTATGAGACCGTATCAAAAAACCGGATTTAAATGGCTTAAGACCTTATCTAGCTGTGGTTTCGGCGGTATACTTGCAGATGAAATGGGATTAGGTAAGACTTTACAAACTATTGCATTTTTGGCTTCCGATGTTGAAGAAAGAGGGAGCTTAAATAAGCCTTCTTTAGTAATAGCACCAACATCTCTGGTTTATAACTGGGAAAGTGAGATAAAAAGGTTTGCCCCGCAATTAAGCAGCCTGGTTGTTTCCGGAGATAAAAGTGAAAGGGAGCTATTATTAAAACATATGGGCGAAAGTAACATTGTAATAACATCATATGCATTAATAAGAAGAGATATAGAAGAATATAAATCCATAGATTTTGCCTACTGCATACTTGATGAAGCTCAGCAGATTAAGAATCCTGCATCAATTAGTGCTCAAAGCGTAAAGGAATTAAAGGCAGATGGATATTTTGCTTTAACGGGAACACCTTTGGAAAATACCATTATGGAATTGTGGTCGATTTTTGATTATATTATGCCGGGATACCTTTTAACACAGGGGAAGTTTTCTAAAAAATACGAAATCCCCATTATTAAAAGCAATAACAAAGAGGCTCTGGCAGAGCTTAATAAACACATAAAACCTTTTATACTGAGAAGACTTAAAAAAGAAGTAATTTCGGAACTCCCTCCAAAAATAGAACATAAAGTAGTAGTTGAAATGACAAAGGGGCAAAAAAAGCTGTATGCTGCTTATATGGCTGCTGTCAGGGATGAAATACAGTCAGAACTTGCAGAAAAGGGATTTAATAAAAGTAAATTTCAAATATTATCGGCATTAACAAGACTAAGGCAGATTTGCTGCGATCCTTCCATGTTTATGGAGAATTATAATGGAGGCAGCGGAAAAATCATTGCCCTGGATGAAATCTTAAGTGAAAGCATTAATGAAGGACATAGAATTTTATTATTTTCACAATTTACTTCTGCATTAAAGATTATTGAAAACAGGCTGAAGGAAAATAATATCGATTATATGTATTTAGACGGCAGTACCCCAGTAAATGAAAGAGGCAGAATAGTAAAGGATTTTAATGATGGTAAAGGAAGTGTTTTTCTCATTTCATTAAAAGCCGGAGGAACAGGATTAAATCTAACAGGAGCGGATTTAGTTATTCATTTTGACCCATGGTGGAATCCTGCAGTTGAAGAACAAGCTTCTGACAGGGCTCACAGAATAGGTCAGAAGAAGACAGTAGAGGTTATTAAACTTATATCCCGTGGAACTATTGAGGAAAAGATTTACGATTTGCAGCAGAAGAAAAAGGAATTAATCAATAGTGTAATAGATGAAAATAGAAATGAAGATTTAATGGTTACAAGCTTAACTGAAGAAGAACTGAAAGATTTATTGCTCACCTCAGAGTAACCCGAGGTGAGTTTAACTTTCATAGAATTTTAAAGATTAAATTACATAATTCATTACAAGAATGTAATGACTAAAGCTTCCAAGCAGGACAAAGATATGGAATATTTCATGGAATCCGAAGGATTTAAAATTAAGTTTTGGCCATTTAGTGGCATAAATTATACCTCCAATAGTATAGAAAATACCTCCCAGTAAAAGCCATGCAATTCCCTTCCATGAAATTGCTTTGGACAGAGGTGATATTACAAAAATTGCAATCCACCCTAAAAATATATAAAAAGATGTTGAAACCCATCTTGGCAGGTTGAACCAAATCATTTTTATTAATATTCCTGCTGCAGCTAAAGACCAGACAGTTATAAGCAATACCCATCTAAGCCTGCCTGTTAAAGCAATTAAACAAATTGGTGTATAAGTGCCTGCAATTAGTACAAATATCATTGAGTGATCCAATCTTCTTAAGAAATTAATTACTTTTTCCGTGGAATTAACAAGATGATAAACTGAGCTTGCAGTATATAAAAAGATTAAGCTTAGTCCAAAAATTATTACTCCAGTGAGTTCTAAATTGTTTGGTGATCCCGATAGTAGTACTTTTGCAATCATGGAAATTAACCCAACCAAGGAAACCACAGCTCCAAAAAGATGAGTAAACCCACTTACCTTTTCCCTAAAAACATATTTCATATATATACCTCCCAGCACATTTGATTATATTAACATTGCATCACGTAGTTTTCAAAACTATATGTCTATTATATATCTGTACAGATAAAAATCAATACCCATTTTAATGCAAAATTGCAGATAATTTTAGGATTTTTTAATAATTTTCTTGAAAATGCTATAGAATACTATTAAAATTAAATATATACATAGCAACATGTAGTTATTGTAACTATGTAACGAATTTATATTATTTTTTCTTATTTTATAAAATTTATTCTTAAACAATGGAGTGATAATATGGATAATTTAAATGATGAATTAATTAATACAATTAGTGAATTGAATTTACAGGAGGACATACTTTTAAGTGACATACCAAATCTGGATTTATATATGGATCAGGTAATAACCTTATTTGAAAATGGTTTAAAGGGATCTAAGCGAAGTGAACAAGACAAGATACTTACAAAAACTATGATAAATAATTATTCAAAGGACAAAATACTGATTCCTATTAAAAATAAAAAGTATTCTAAGAATCATATAATAATGATGATATTGATTTACAATCTAAAGCAGAGCTTATCTATTAATGATATAAAAGTTTTAATGGATAAAATAGTAAAAAGCTTTGAAAAGGATAATGAAGAATCTATTGAATTAGAGAAAATATATGAAGGCTTCTTAGCTATAAAGAAATGCAATACGGAAGAATTTCAGAAGTCAATGGAGAAAAAAATAAATTTTATAGATGAAAAAACTGATTTTATTTTTAAAGATCAGCATGAGTATGAGAAGTTACTGCTAATAGTACTATCTCTTATTAACAGTGCAAATACTCAAAAAAGAATGGCAGAAAAAATAATAGACAAGTACTTTAAATAGTTTTATAAAAATAAGGCAGGCTCTTTAAAGCCCACCTTATTACAGCACTAAAAACAAGCAAAATGTCTTATTCTTCTTAAATCCATTGTAAATCTAACCCATGATCTTCCGTTCCATCTCCATCCGGAAACGTTTCTTCTATCCACATTGGCAATCCATGCCCAGAAAGATCTACCGTTATTTAACCACAGGTATGCTAATCTTCTTCTGCATGGACCAAGTGATGCAGGAGATACGGCTTTCATTTGGTACAGATTTTCTTGAGGGGCTGCTAATGGAGGAGGACCACTTGGAGGCATAAAACCTTGCGGGCCGCCAATGGGTGGTGCCTGATTAAACTGCCTGAATCCTAATGGACAAAATGCTGGAGGAGGCATAAAATCAAAATCTTCATCCTCATAAATGTCGCTTCTCCAAAGATCGTAGTTATCATAGAACATATTACAAAACACTCCTATTAAAGATTACATTTTATAATATGATAAAAGCATTGAAATTGTTAAACATAAAATTTTAATTTTATATCTTCAATTATTTCATCAATTATTTCCCTTATTTCCAGATTCCTGGTACCAGGTATATAGATGCCATGCTTTCTAAGAGGAATAATATATTTAGTACATTCCATTTCAAATATGCTTTTAGATATTTCTGCAGTGATTTCACCATTTATTCCACCGCTGGCCATGATCCCAATAGGGCCTATTATTGCATTTACTTTCTTAGTGTGGCAAAATGATATTATAGAGTTTTCTCCAGTAAAACCATAGTCTGAGCCTGCTTTAAGCATATTTGATGCTGCAGTGCTGTTTGTGCCTAATGCAAATATATTAATTTGTGATTTAAATTCTCTGCGCAGTCTTTTTACAACTGTCTGCCCAATACCGCCGCCTTGGGCATCAATTACAGCAATATTCATTTTAGAACCTCCAGCATATTTTTAAAATATTTAATATAATATATTTATTATAATTTAATACATAAAATAAATATAGAGTTAACAATTTAATTGTGTATTTTTAACATATTTATGCAAATACTATTCTAAAATATATGTTTAAAATGAAAAATTATAATAGGATCAGGGGTGAATAATATGAGAATACCAAATCACATTGGAATAATACCAGATGGAAATAGAAGATGGGCTGAATCAAATGGTATGTCAAAGGAGAAAGGATACGAACTGGGATTAGGCCCAGGGCTGGAACTTTTTAAGCTGTGTCAGCAGGCTGGAATTAAGGAGATTACATATTATGGATTTACCACAGATAATACTAAACGACCTGCAAAGCAAAGGGAAGCATTTACAAAGGCCTGTATTGGTGCAGTTAAAATACTTTCTAAAGAGGATGCCTCACTTCTTGTGGTAGGGAATACTGATTCACCTATGTTTCCGGTGGAATTGCTGCCATATACAAAAAGAAAGAATTTTGGCAGTGGTGGATTGAAAGTTAATTTTCTTGTAAATTACGGATGGGAATGGGACTTAAATAATCTGAAAATGGCAGATAGATCAAAAAAAAATATAATTAGCAATATTAATTCCTCAGATATATCAAGAGTGGATCTGATTATCAGGTGGGGCGGAAGGAGAAGATTAAGCGGTTTCTTACCTGTACAGTCTATTTATTCGGATTTCTATGTTGTTGATGATTACTGGCCTGATTTTAAGCCGGAACATTTTTTAAATGCACTGGGCTGGTATAGTACGCAGGATGTTACATTAGGCGGTTAAGATGTATTAGTATACCTTTTATAATGTATAAAGCTGTGCCTGCATATTAATAGGGCGCAGCTGTAGTTTTATTAATAATAAAAAATAAAAGATATAATTACCTGAATACAAAATATAGTATAGCAGCTATAATTAATGCTACTGGTATAAATTGCAGGAAGTGAAATTTACCAGCAGGCTTTATTTTATTTTCCTTTATACCTTCTGGATTAAAGTCAGGACTCTTAACTTTAAAAAAGTTATCATAGGTATGGTTATGTGGATCATTATTCAAAATACCATCCTCCTTTAATAAGATATTACATATATACATTATATTGTCAGATGACTTTTTATTCAACCCTAATTTGTTAATAAGTTATTAACAAATTTGACATACAAGTGTAACTAGGTACATTTAATATAAAAATATCTAAATATGCATTATTTTAAGATTTTAATTAATTATAAAATGGAGAGATGAATATGGGTGAAACAATTTTAATTGTTGATGATGAAGAAAGAATGAGATCTCTCATTGGATTATATTTAAAGAGAGAGGGCTATAATATTATTGAGGCTGAAAATGGTGAACAGGCTCTAAAGATATTTGCTGCAAATAAAGTACATTTAGTAGTTTTGGATGTAATGATGCCTGTTATGGACGGATGGACTACATGCAGCGAACTTAGAAAAAAATCAGATGTTCCTATACTGATGCTGACAGCTAAAGGAGAAGACGATGATAAATTACTTGGCTTTCAGCTGGGCACAGACAATTATGAAACTAAACCCTTTAGCCCTAAAGTTTTGGTAGCTAAGATAAATGCATTAATTAAAAGAGTGTATTTTACTAAAGTTGATAATTTAAGAGATAATTTTGATGGGCTCACAGTTGACGAAGAAGCCCATATTGTTACTATAGATAAAAATGAAATATATTTATCACCTAAAGAATTTGAACTGTTAACATATTTTATAAGAAATAAGGATATTTCTTTAAGCAGAGAGAAAATATTAAATGCAGTCTGGGGCATGGATTATTTTGGAGACTTAAGAACTGTTGATACTCATATAAAAAGACTAAGAGAAAAGCTTGGAGATAAGGCATATTTGATTTCCACAGTAAGGGGAAGCGGGTATAAATTTGAGGTGAAAAGATGAAAATAAAAAAAAGTATCACAGCCAAGCTTTTTCTCATAACTACTGTGGTATTTATTGCATTTCTAAGCACTACTCTTGTGATTCAATCGGTATTTTTTGAAAAGTTTTATATAAGTAAAAAGAAAAGTAATCTGAAGAATAATCTTGTAAAGTTTATGACAGAGTACAATAAAACTAATGATTTGAATAAAACCACAGAATTAATTAAAAATTTTGAGGAAGAGAACAGTGCTAAAGTTGCAATATTAGATAGATATGGCCAGCTGAAATTTACAATAAAGTCAGGAAATGAAAAAAGTGATGCAGGGAAAATCAGAATTATAAATGAGGTAATAAGACAGCTTAATATCAATGTAAGTGCATTTAGTAATATGGACGATGAAGTAAATACAATTATAACTGATACAAAGGAATTTGAAACGAAAAATGTTGTTTGCTTTTCCGCAGACAGCAGTAAAAAAGAATTCGTATTTGTAATATCATCCCTGCAGCCAGTAAATGAGGCTGCTATTGTAATTAAAGAATTTTATCTTTACTTTTATATAGGAGCAGTTTTCCTCATAGTAATACTTTCATTTGTTTATTCTAATATGATATCTAAACCACTGATAAAAATAAATTCAACTGCATCCAAAATGGCCAAACTTGATTTCTCAGAAAGATGCAATATAAAAAGTGAAGATGAGATAGGGAATCTTGCCTCATCATTGAACTTCTTATCTGAAAACCTGGATAATGCATTAACATCACTAAGAGGGGCAAATGAAAGGTTAGAAAATGATATAAAGCATGAAAGAACATTGGAAAAAATGAGAAAGGAATTTACTGCTGCAGTTTCTCATGAATTAAAGACTCCAATAAGCTTAATAGACGGGTATGCAGAGGCACTGAAGGATAATGTGGTGGTAGATGAAGATAGAGATTATTATCTGGATGTTATTATAGATGAATCCAGAAGAATGAGTAATTTAGTATGTGATATGCTGGATTTATCCCAGTTAGAGTCTGGAAATTTTAAGCTCATAAAAGAACAATTTTATATTGATGAGCTTATATCTCAAATAGTCAGGAAGTTTTCTGCAATAATTTCAGAAAAAAATATAGATTTACGGGTAAATCTGCTGAAAAATCAGAAGGTAGATGCGGATTGGGACAGAATAGAACAGGTTTTAAACAATCTGTTAACAAATGCAATAAGACATGTTGATGACAATGGCTTTATAAAAATAGAAATGAAAAAGGATGATAAATGGGTTATAGTGGAGGTTGAAAACAGCGGTAAACATATACCAGAAGAAGAGCAGAAAAGAATATGGGATAACTTTTATAAAATTGATAAATCAAGAAACAGAAAGCTTGGAGGCACAGGTATTGGACTTGCTATAGTTAAGAATATATTGGAACTTCATCAAAGTGAATATGGTGTTAATAATACAGAAAAGGGCGCAATGTTTTATTTTAAACTAAAAAGCATATAATAAATACAAAGTAAGGATTCTAAGGGAGCTGAAAAAATGAAGCATCAAATAGTAAAAGATCTGGTTAATCTGGCTAAGAGATTTTCAGCAGATGATGTTTTAGCATTAGCATCTCAACTTTCATATAGTTTACTGCTTGCCTTTTTCCCTTTTTTAATATTTTTGCTTACCCTGGCAGGTTTTAGTCCTATCAGCGGATCTGATGTGCTTTCTGTACTTAAGGACATACTGCCAATAAATGCATTTGCATTAATTCAAAATACAATAATTGAAGTTTTTGACACACAAAATAAAAATTTATTGTCATTAAGTTTAATTATAACAATCTGGACTGCCTCCAGCGGCTTTAATGCTGTAATAAAGGGACTGAATAAAGCCTATGATGAGGATGAAAAAAGATCTTATATTAGGGTACAGCTGGTAGCAGTTTTATGTACTATAGCGCTAACCTTTATAATAATTTTAACCGTAATTCTTCTTGTATTTGGGGAAACCATATGGACAGCTGGAATAAAGTGGCTTGGCTTTTCTACAGAATTAAAATATTTATGGGATTTAATCAGATATATAATAATAATGCTGTCCATGGTATTCATATTTGCAGCACTATATCACTTTACTCCAAGCAGAAGGCTGAATTGGAAAGATATAATGCCTGGAGCACTATTTTCTACAGCGGGATGGCTTATTGCTTCATTTGGATTTGCATTTTATGTAAATCACTTCGGAAATTATTCTATGTTATATGGCAGCATAGGTGCGGTGATAATATTATTAACATGGCTTTTTATTACTTCTATAATTATTATCTTAGGAGGAGAAATAAATGCTGTTTTGGCATTTGACAGAGAAGGCATTGAAAAGTTTCATAAATAAAAATATTCCCAGAAGTGCTTTGACTAACATCACACTTCTGGGAATTCTTTTTAAAGAAGATTTTCTGTTAATACATCATTAAAGGTTTTACCACTTTGGATGGCTAATGTAATTTTACCTGATTTCTTTGTATCACCTATGAGCATTGCTCCAACAAGCTTATCATTTTTAAAGAATAATTTTTTATATATACCCTTTGAAGCATCTTTAACTGCAAGTTCTTCACATCCTTCATCAAAGGATCCACAGGAGAATAAATCTGCATTCATTGATGAAAATACAACAGATGAAACAAAATCATTAAAATATGATTCATCACCACAGGCATTAGATCCAGCTACTTTGCCCATTCCCACGGCAGCTGGCCAGTTACCATATACTCTTCCATTAATCTGTGCAACATCACCGCAGGCATAAACGGAGTCAATATTAGTCATCATTTTATCGTTCACTAAAATACCCTTATCGCATTTTATTCCAGCTACTTCAGCTAATGCTTTATTAGGACGTATTCCAACGGAAAACAGAACCATTTCGCAATCTAAAGTTTCACCATTGTTTAATTTTATACCTGTTACATTACTGTCACCTAATATTTCAACTGCTGAGCTGCCTAATATTATTTTCACACCTGAGTTATCAACTATCTTCTTAAATATTTCAGCTCCTTCTTTATCAAGCTGTCTTGGAAGAAGTCTGTCAAAGAATTCTACTACAGTAACATCTAATCCTGCTTTTTTCATCTCCCAGGCAGCTTCCAGGCCTAATAAACCACCGCCGATAACAACTGCCTTTTTAACCTTGGTAAAGTAAGCTTTAATTTTATCTGCATCACTTAGATATTTTAAAGTAAATACACCTTCCTTTGTGTTTCCGGGAACTGGAGGGATAAAGTTGGAACTGCCATTTGCAAGAATAAGTTTATCATATTCTGCTTCAGCTCCATTGTTCAAAAATACTTTCTTTTTTTCAGTATCAATTTTATTTACAAAGGAATTCAAAGTCAGCTTTATATTGTTATCATTGTACCAATTTTTATTGGTTACATAAAAATCTTTATCTTCAATTTCAGAATTCAGGTAATCTGATAATACAGGTCTATAATAGCATGGTTTGCTTTCTCCGCTGATAAACTGGATACCTGCTTTTTTATTTCTGCTTCTGATATTTTCAGCAGCATAATATCCAGCAGCACCATTGCCTATGATAACAAACTTTTCATCAGTATCATTAGCAAATGTTTTAACGCTGTCCTGAACCTCAATAAATTGATCTTGTGTAGCTCCGCAGACAGGACAAATCTTTGGCGGCTCAGCACCTTCAAAAATCTCACCACAGATTAAGCATTTCCACTTTTTAAGAGTTGCAGGCTTACTTGGTTTTACACCCTTACTCAGTTTTTCCTGAATTTTTTTCGCAAAACTTTGTCCAAAATTATATGCCTGCTTAAGTTCATCTTCTGATGGTTTAAAGTTTATCCTGAGACCAGGTTTAATTATGTTCATCCTTAACTGCTTTAATCTTTCTTCCATGTTTCTTACTGCCTCGCCGCTCCAGCCATAGGATCCAAAAACAGCAGCAATCTTACCTCCGTGTATTATAGGATTAAGAGAGTATAAAACCTCCCAAATTGGTTTAAGTGCATCTCCTAACATTGTAGGTGAGCCAAATAATAAGCCATCTGCATCGTTTATTCTTTCTACTATATCAGGTATTTCATTATGTTCAACATCATATTTTTTAAAATTAAAATTGCCAGCTGATTTAATACCCTCTTCAATCTTATTGGCTATGGATTCTGTATAGCCATAAGCTGAAACATAGCACATCACTATATTGCCATCATTATTGTCCTTTTGTTTAGGAAGGCTCCATTCCTTATACAGATTAACAACTTTCCATGGGTTTTCCCTAAGTATAGGGCCATGTCCAGTACAAATCATATCTATATCAAGATCCTTAATTTTATCTATTGCCTTTAATACATAAGGCTTAAAGGGTGAGATAATGCAGTCAAAATAATGTTTTAATGCTTCATTATAATCCTTTTGACTTGGATTTAAGTCATTAAATACATTTTCATTACAGTAATGTGCACCGAAGGAATCACATGTAAAAAGTAACTTGTCCTCTTCTGCATAAGTATAAATTGTATCAGGCCAATGCAGCATTGGCGCAGAAATGAACTTTAAAGTTTTATTTCCAAGACTCAGTGTATCACCATTATTTACCACAAGAGACTTAAAGTTTCTGTTTGCTATAGCTTTTGAAAATTTTATTGCAGCAGCAGATCCTACAACTACTGCATTTTTGGCTATGTCCAGCAGTTTTGCAATAGATCCTGCATGATCAGGTTCAGTATGATCAACTATTATATAATTTATCTTAGAAGGGTCAATATTTAATGAATTTAATCTGTCAATATATTGATCAAAGAATTTCTCTTTTACAGTTTCAACAACAGCAGTTTTTTCGCTTCCTTTTACAATATAAGAATTGTATGTTGTGCCATATGGTGTATGCATAACAATATCAAATGTTCTCAAATTTGGATCAAGAGCTCCAATCCAATAAATGTCCTTTTTAACTTCCATAGCTTTCATAATATATCCCTCCAAGTATTATTAATTAATAACTATTATTAATAATATAATTATAATATTAAGTCTAAATAAAAGCAACAAATTCAGTTAATTAATTAACGAAATTTCACAAAAACTTCACAAAGTTCAATGTAAACCTAAACATTGAACTTTTATATTTTTATGATAAAATATAGACATGAATAAAATTTTTGTTGGGTTTACTATTTATGGTAAAAATATTTCAAGCTGCAGAAAAACTGCAGCCTTTTTGGTAATAAACCATAGAAGATTGAATCAAGTAACTCTTAACTCAAAACTTAAAACTCTCAACTGAATAAGGGGTGTGTTAAAATGGATTTTTATGTTTATAATACTCTTACAAGAAATAAAGAAAAATTAATTCCCTATAGGGAAGGCCGGATTGGTATGTATACCTGCGGACCCACAGTATACAATTATGCTCATATAGGAAACCTTAGGACATATATTTTTGAAGATACTTTAAAAAAAGCTTTAAAATACAATGGATTCAAAGTTAAGCATGTTATGAATATAACCGATGTGGGGCATCTGCAGTCTGATGGAGATGAAGGTGAGGACAAAATGGCCCTTGGAGCTAAAAGGGAAAACAAAACTCCATGGGAAATAGCCAGATTTTATGAGAAAGCTTTTTATGATGACTGCGAAAAATTAAATATTGAAAAACCTACAGTTAGCTGCAGGGCTACAGAGCATATTGATGATATGATTAATTTAATAAAGGGATTAGAGGAAAAAGGATATACTTATGCTGCAAATGGAAACGTATATTTTGAAATAGATAAATTTAAGGATTATAACAAACTTGCAAACCTTTCAATGGAGGAATTACAGGCAGGGAGAAGAGTAGAAATAGATATTAATAAGAAAAATCCATTAGACTTTGTGCTCTGGTTTACTAATTCAAAGTTTAAAAATCAAATAATGCAATGGGATTCACCATGGGGCAGAGGCTTTCCGGGATGGCATCTTGAATGCTCCACACTATCTATTAAATATTTGGGAGAAGTTATAGACATTCACTGCGGAGGTGTTGATCACATACCTGTACACCATACTAATGAAATAGCACAATCGGAAAGTTATCTTGGGCATAAATGGGTAAATTACTGGATGCATGGAGAATTTTTAGTAATGGATGGAGGCAAAATGTCAAAGTCATCTGGAGATTTTTTAACTCTCTCAAAATTAATAGATGAGGGGTTCAGTCCATTGGATTATAGATATTTCTGCTTAAATTCAAAATACAGAAAGCAGCTTTTATTCAGTTTTGACAGCTTAAAAGATGCACAAAATTCTCTAAAAAAGCTGAAAAGCAAAGCCTTGAGTATATTACAGGGAAGTTCTGAAGATGACAGATTTGACCTAGATTTAGTAAATGATTACAGAACAAAGTTTTCTAAAGAAATAAACGATGATTTAAATATAGCAAATGCAATTACTGTACTTTGGGAAGTAATTAAAGATAATAAATTAACAAACAGAGAAAAACTATTTATTATTGAGGACTTTGACAAAGTACTTTCCTTGGATTTATTAAAGGAAGATAAATCTAAAAAAGATAATGAAAATATAGATTTAATTGAAAAGCTTATTGCCGAAAGATCTGAAGCAAGAAATAATAAGCAGTGGACAAAAGCTGATGAAATAAGAAATAAGCTGAATGAAATGAATATCGAGTTGTTAGACACAAAGGAAGGCACTACCTGGAAGAAAAGATAAAATAAAATAAGATGTTCTTCAAAAACTATTTATATATAGTTTGAAGAACATCTTTTATTAATAGGGGATTTTAATGCATTATTAAATTTCCACAGCAGCATTGCCTTCCAGGTTGTATTCAGTTCCCTTAATTTCCAATGTTAATTTGGAGCTGCTTTCATTTGTAACTTTTACTTTATGTTTTGATACTTCAATATTAAGTAGTATATTCCTGAACATTATTTTAAATGAATAGGAATCCCACTGCTTTGGAATAAATGGATTTAAAGTTAATTTACCATTTATTACTCTCATACCTCCAAAGCCTTGTACTATAGACATCCATGACCCTGCCATACTTGTTATATGACATCCGTCAATAGTATCATTATTATAGTTGTCCAAATCTAAGCGGGCTGTTCTCAAATACATTTCATAGGCTTTTTCTTCCTTGCCAAGTCTTGAGGCAAGAATTGAATGTACACATGGAGATAATGAGGATTCATGAACTGTTCTTGGCTCATAAAAATCAAAATTTCTCCTAATAGTATCTAAATCATATTTGTCCTCCAGGAAGTATAGACCCTGAAGAACGTCTGCTTGTTTAATAAAGCATGATCGAAGTATCCTATCCCATGACCAATGCTGATTTATTGGTAATTGTGAAGGGTCTAAATCCTTCACAAGAATTTGTTCTTTATCCAAATAGCCATCCTGCTGAAGGAATATTCCCAAATCTTTATCTTCTGGATAATACATATTTTCAATAATATTTGTCCATTTATCTGTTTCCTCGGTTAATAAACCAAGTTTTTCCTTCAATTCCTTGTATCTAATAGGTTTATTTTCTTTTACATATTTTATTGCATCTAAAGTGTACTCCATGGTCCAGCATGCCATTCTGTTGGTATACCAGTTGTTATTTACGTTGTTTTCATATTCATTTGGACCAGTAACACCAAGAATAACATATTTATTTTTATCCTTTGAAAAGTTAACTCTTTCTTCCCAGAACCTTGATATTTCTACCAATACTTCCAAACCATACTGTGCCAAATATTTTTTATCACCTGTATAATTTACATAATTATATATTGCATAGGCTATTGCACCATTTCTGTGAATTTCCTCAAAGGTGATTTCCCATTCATTATGACATTCCTCACCATTCATTGTAACCATAGGGTACAGTGCACCTTTTTTGAAACCAAGCTTTCTGGCATTTTCCTTTGCTTTTTCAAGATGCTTATATCTATAAATCAATAGGTTCCTGGCAATTTTTTCATCAGCTGTGCTTAGGAAAAATGGGATGCAGTAAGCTTCAGTATCCCAGTAGGTGCTTCCACCGTATTTTTCACCAGTAAAACCTTTAGGACCAATATTTAATCTGTCATCATCACCTGTGTAGGTTTGATTTAACTGGAATATGTTAAATCTTATTGCCTGCTGGGCAGCTACATCACCATTAATGACGATGTCACTTTCCATCCACTTTTTATACCAGGCATTCTTTTGTTCATCAAACAGCTTATCAAAGCCACACTCAAAAGCTTTAGCTGCAGTGAGTTCTGACTTTGATAAAACTTCATCTTTTGAATAGTCTCTTGAGGTGGTATTAGCAACATACTTATACACCACAATTTCATCATTTTGCTTAAAGTCTAATGTTATTACATTAGATACATATTTGCAGCCTTCCACTATATCCCCCAGCAGGTCTACTGTTTTATTATTTTTCTCAATGCTGTATTTCATGGAAGAGCATATGTTAAAATCTAGTTTTTTTGTTACCATGGCAAGTGAAGCCGAACCTAGTGAAACTCGTTTTGAAACTTCATTCCAGAACTTCTCATCATAGTTTGAATCTTCATTTTTTATGTCGCCGTCAAGGTAAGGTGTAATTGTAACGTTACCGCTGAAATTTACAGGAGTTATGCTATATCTTATAGCACATACCTCTGGTCGTACTATACTTAGAAATCTTTTGGAATTAACTTTAACTTCTTTTCCATCTTTTAGTACAGCAGTAAAGGCCCTTTCAAGAAAGCCTTCTTTCATATTTAATTTCCTTGTGAAATCCTTAACATCACACTTGGAAATATCTAAACTTTCACCATCAAACTGAAAATTTATTCCTATCCAGTTTGTTGAGTTTAATACCTTTGCAAAGTATTCAGGATACCCATTTTTCCACCATCCTACTCTTGTTTTGTCTGGATAGTAAACTCCAGCTAAATAATTACCCTGCAGTGTGTCACCACTATACTCCTCTTCAAAGTTAGCTCTTTGTCCCATATGACCATTTCCTAAACTGAATATTCCCTCAGAAACTCTATTGTCTTCCGGATTAAATCCTTCCTCAATAATGCACCAGGGATCTAATTTTAAATACTGCTTCATATTAATTCTCCTTTACTATAAACTGGGCAATCGTTTGCACATCTGGGCTAAAATTAAAGTTAGCAATGCTAACTTTATGATTTACTTTACATCTATTTATAATGTATTTATAAACTTTTTAATTTATCAAAAGACATTTCTTCAAAGCCTGATATTACTATATCTGCTTTACTTAATACTGCAGGTGAACCTATACCTATGCTATACATACCTGCGTTAATTGCGGCCTCGATACCAGCCTTTGCATCTTCAAATACAACACAATTTTTAGGATCAATATTAAGCTCTTCAGCACCTTTTAAAAATACTTCAGGATTTGGTTTTGCATGAGTAATTTTTGTGCCATCTATTATCACATCAAAGTAAGATGTAAGTCCCACATTATTTAATATTGTCATTGTATTTTTACTTACAGAACCTATAGTAGTTTTTATACCTCTGCTTTTTATATCATCAATAAAGTTTTTAACACAAGGTAATATTTCATCGGGTGTCATCTTTGATATGTATTCTACATACCATTTATTCTTTTTATCAGCAAGCTTTAACTTTGTGCTTTCATCAAAGCTTAAACCGCCAATTTCCAATAAGATTTCCAATGATTTCATTCTGCTTACGCCTTTGAGTCTTTCATTATCATTTTTTGTAAACTCAAAACCAAGTTCATCAGCAAGCTGTCTCCATGCTAAATAATGATATTTTGCAGTGTCAACAATGACACCATCTAAATCAAAAAGGCAACATCTCACATCTGCCAAATTTATTCCTCCTTTACGAATCACTGTAAATGTTATTAATTACTAAACAAAAATACATTATCTATATAATGATATTAGTATATCATATTAAGGTTAAAAAATTAATAAGAAAATTTCATAAATGTTTGAGTTAAAATTTGTGTCTTACTCTAATTTAAAATTTCCATTTATGTACTTTACTACTTTTAATAGGTATAATATAACTAAGAACTAAGAACTAAGAACTAAGAACTAAGAACTAAGAACTAAGAACTAAAAATAACTAAGAAGTAAGAACTAAGAACTAATAGTTGAGGTGAAAATTCAGCCTTGCTGAATTTTGTATAAACTCTTACTTCTTACCTATTAGCTCTTACCTAATAGAGAGGGGTTATTGTATGGATTTATCAAAATTCATGGAATTTAAAAACAAGATAAGTGACAATGTATCAAAAGTAATTATAGGCAAGGAAAGCAAAATTGAAAAAATAATTGTGGCTTTTATTTGCGGGGGACATGTTTTACTGGAGGATGTACCTGGACTGGGAAAAACAAAATTAGCTAAGTCATTGTCATCATCTCTGAACTGCAGTTTTAAGAGAATTCAGTTTACTCCGGATTTACTGCCATCGGATTTAACCGGGATATATTTTTATAATCAAAAGATTAATGAATTTCAATTCAGGAAAGGGCCTTTGCTTAGCAATATTGTTTTAGCAGATGAAATAAACAGAGCTACACCCAGAACACAATCAGCTCTTCTTGAATGTATGGAGGAAAGACAAATTACAGTTGAAGGGGAAACTGTAAAATTAAGCTCTCCATTTTTTGTAATAGCAACTGAAAATCCTGTGGAGCAGTTTGGTACTTTTCCATTACCGGAGGCTCAGCTGGATAGATTTTTTATAAGATTATCCATGGGATATCCTGAATATAACGAGGAAATAAATATATTAAATACATATATTGAAAGTGATCCTTTGACCAAGCTGGAAAGCGTAGTGTCAATGGAAGATATAGAATATGTTCAGAATAACTATATTTATACTCATGTAAGCGATGAAATCAAAAACTATATTATTGAAATAATAAGGGCTACCAGAAGTAATACAGGTATTTCTTTAGGGGCAAGCCCAAGAGCATCTCTGGCTCTGATGAAAGCATGTCAGGCTCTAGCAGCTGTCAGGGGGAGAGATTATGTTATACCAGAGGATGTTAAAGAAATGTGCATTCCAGTTTTAAGCCATAGAATTAAATTAAGAAGCCAGATAAGCGAAGATAAGGATAGCAGTGAAAATGCAATTAAGGAAATCCTTGAAACAGTTGAAACGCCTTTAGAAAAAATATAGGGGTGAAGTTATGCGGTATTATTATATTTTTATATTTATATCCTTTACCTTTATTATATTAGCAGAAATGGTGAAAAAGTCAGGATTTAATAAGCTGACTATTAAAAGAGCCGCAAATAAAAGCAGAATCATAATAGGTGAAAGTGTAAAAATAACTACTATAATAGAAAATAATAAATTACTCCCTGTATCATTTGTTATGATTAAGGAGACAATCCCAGCTTTGATCAGCAGATGCGAGAGTGAAGATGGAGATATAAAAAGTTACAGAACCAGTGTTTTTGGAATGTATTCTTATGAAAGACAAAGGAGAAGTTACTATATTAAATGGAATAAAAGAGGTGCCTACTTACTTAAAGGCTATGAGCTGTCCATAGGAGATTTTTTTGGTTTTTCTTCAATAAGTAAAAGCGTTGATGACTATATAGAAGTAGTTGTTTATCCAAAGATAATTGATGCCAAGGATATTACATTTCATTCCACCAGCATTCAAGGAGATAATTTGATAAAAAGGTGGCTTTATAAAGATCCGCAATATATTAAAGGCATCAGGGAGTATAACGTGGAGGACAGAATGAAGGATATTCATTGGAAAACCAGCCTTAAAATGAATAAATTAATGGTTAAGGAATATGATTATACCTGTGACAGGGAAGTTACATTTATTTTGAATGTGCAGTGCGGAGAACCATACTGGTGTTTTACAAACGAAAAAGTAGTTGATAAAGGAATTGATATAGTATGCTCACTTGCTAATAAGGCAGCTAAAACCGGAGTAGCAGTTGGTTTTTTAACAAATGGATACATTATTAATAACTCCAAATCAGGAAGCTGTTTTATCTCACCATCTATAAAGTCCTTTCAAAGTATTCTGGAAAGCTGTGCCAGGATGGATTATATCCCAAGAAATACACTTGGCAGTGTTATAAATGAGTACAGCACAAAATTTAGTATTAATTCCACTTATGTATTTGTTACACCTTTCCTGGATAATGATAGTTTAAACATTATTTTGAAATTGAAAAAGCAGGGATATATTATTTTAATTATTGATATATCGGAAAAAGGAACAGTTCCTTCTATAGCTGGACTGGAAAAATTATGGTATAGGGGGAGGCATAATAATGAATGTGCATAAGACAATAGATATAATATATGGTATTTGTGTGAACTTATTCGGGTTTATATTATGGAGTATTTTTTGTGAATTTTTTATACATGCTAATGTGGACTATAAATTATTCATAGTAAATGTAATTGGTTTGCTTATTCTATATTTTTTAAGGTCAAAAGTAAGCAGTAAATTCATAAGAACAGCCATTGCACTTTCAATAAGCACAGTATTATCATATTTTATTTTAAATGGTTCATTCAGCCTGAATCTCATATATACAGTCTTTATTTTATTAACTCTTGAAAAGGTATATGAGGAGGATATTAATTTTTATTACATTTCAGATAAAATCAAAGTATTTATGCTGACAATTTCAATAATAGGATTAGTTTATCCTATGCTCAACAGTAATAATAATAAAAATATATTTAGATTTTATATATTGTTTTTCATTTTAGCAATTTTTTTGTTAAGAGAAAGCAGAAATGTGATAATTAAAGTAAAATCTAAAAAATCTTTCATATATGACATTGCTATTATATTGTCTGTTTTACTACTTTCTTCGGAGAAGACCTATATTTTTCTTGTAAATATATTAGCTAAAATAATAAGCTTTATTAAAATTATATTCTCATTTGTGGAGCCTGTCCTTAATATGCTGCTTGAAGCCTTTGCCAATATAGTCAGTATACCTTTAATTGCCTTCTTTAACAGGCGTTCCTGGAATAATGCTAAACTAATTCAACAAGATTCCAAGACTAAAAAGGTTATATTAAATAAGGCCTATACTGGTATTCCAGGTAATGTAATATTGGCAGTTAAGATTATAATCATCATAGCAGGTTTAATTTTAATTTATAAATTTATTTTAAGGAGAAGATATAAAGTAAGACTTTTAGATGAAACAGAGGAAGTTGAAATCGAAAAAATAATTAAGTATGACAACAGCTCATCAAAAACTAGATTCGCAGATACTATCAGGAATATGTTTAGAAATAAGGATATTAAAACTCAAATACTAGCTGTATATAGAGCATTTCAAATAAGGGCTGATAAAAAAGGATTTTTTAAAAAATACTTGACTGCCACTCAGCTTAAAAATCACGCAGGAACTTTTATAAATGAAAAGGATGCTCTTAATGCAATTACAGACCTTTATAATGAAACTAAGTTTTCAGAGCACAGCTTCAATGAAAAAAATTTAACTGAAATGAAAGACAGCTATAAAAGTATAAAGAAACAATTATAATAAGCACATGCTGGAAAGCTATAAGGGAGAGGATTTACCCATAATATTCATATCAATATTGATCATAGAGGATATTTGCAAGTACCTGGGAATAAATATGGACATATTCCTGGAAACTTTAAATAAAATAATTTTCTAAAATTATAGTCAGAATATTTAGAATATCGACAAAATTGCACCCATAAAGAATAGTATATTTTATTCTTTAATGATATTGACAAATACAATATGTCCCACAATAGACTATTTTGTCGCTATTATGCGACAACTAATAATTTTAGTGTATCACAAAACGACATCTTTTTTTTTGAGAAAATGATAACATATTAATAAAGTTAATTAAGGGGGAATCTTAATATGATAGTAGAAAGTATGGTGAAAAGTGAAACCATTGGCGGCAGGATATATGAGTATTACTATAGAATGCTTAAGAACAATGTTTCACTGTCATATGGGAATGACACCATGGAAGTGCAGTCATATGGAATAGAGGTGGAAAGGCATAATATTGTCAATGGTGCGGTAAGAGAGGTTTCAGTTGACAGTATAAAAAGTATCAGCCCTTACAGATTCAAAGTACATAATCTTCTTAAACTGCTTTATGACAATGAAGTATCTCCAGTACATCTAATTGAGGTTCTTGGAGAATATATAGACAAGTATGTAATAGATTTTGATGAAAAATTAGAAAGCGCAGCAAATTAGCGGATTAAAAAGAGGGTTAGACCTCTTTTTTCTTTCAAAAAAAATAATTTTGAATTATGATGTACAAGGGGGTGATTTTTTGATTTTAGGTATTGGCGTTGATATAGTAAATGTGTCTAGAATTAAAAGTGCTGTTATAAAACATCCTAATCTTATCTATAAGTTATTTTCTGATTTAGAAATTGAATACTTAAAAAGTAAAAAATACAGACCGGAATTTATTGCAGCCAGATTTGCTGCAAAGGAGGCAGTGGCAAAGGCCATAGGTACAGGCTTTAGAGGGTTTTCCTTTAAAGATATTGAAATAGATAAAAATAAAGAAGGGAAACCAATGGTAATACTTAAGGAAAAGGCAGATAAAGTTTTAAAACAACAAGGAGATTATAAGATTCATTTAAGCATTTCTCATGAATTGGAGGCAGCAGTGGCCTATGTAATTATTGAGATATAAATATTTTAGGGGGAAATCTTATGAGAGTTGCAACAAGTTTAATTATGAGGAATATGGATAGTTACTGCATAAACACATTAAAGATTCCAGGCATTGTTTTAATGGAGAATGCGGCAATAAAGGTTATAGAAAATATACAATTGGAAAAGCTCCGCAGTTTTACTGTGGTTTGCGGCATAGGGAATAATGGCGGAGATGGATTTGCAGTTGCCAGGCACTTGTTATTAAAGGGAAAAACTGTACAAATTTTTCTAATTGGCTCAGAGGAAAAGTTAAGTAATGATTGTAAAACTAACTTTAATATATTAAAAAATATGAATATAAACATTAAATCTGTAAAGAATCTTGAAGATGCATATGAACTAAGAGATAGTATCGAAAAAAGTCAGATTACAATAGATGCAATATTTGGTACAGGCTTAAACAGGCAGGTTCAGGAAATATATGACACAGTAATAACTATAATTAATGAAAACAGCAGTTATACTATTTCAATAGATGTTCCATCTGGATTTAATTCGGATAAGGGAGTGCCTATGGGGAATTGTATAAGGGCAGATAAGACTATATCATTTCAAATGTATAAACAAGGCTTTTTAAATTATGGAAGTGACAGATATACAGGCAGCATTGTTATTTGTGATATAGGTGTACCTAAAGAAGTTCAGGATAAATTTAATGAAAATTATCTTATTATTGACAGACCAATGATAAAAAAGTTAATAATGGTTAGAAGTAAATATTCATACAAGGGTGATTATGGAAGAGTCCTGCTATTTGCAGGATCAAAGGGATTTTCCGGTGCAGCATTTATTTCCACTGAAGCTGCTGTAAGAAGCGGAGCAGGACTGGTAACATTGGCTTCGGAAAAGGATCTATTAAATATTCTAAGTGCAAAGTTATGTGAAGCTATGACAGCTGACTATGAGGATGAAAAAAGAATAAATGAATTGATAATCAAAAGCAATGCAGTTGCTATAGGACCAGGCATGGGGAATAATGAAAGAACACTGGATATTTTAAAAAAAGTATTACAAATGAGCAGCTGCGGCGTTGTTATTGATGCTGACGGAATAAATGTGTTAAAAAACAATCTGGATTTACTAAAAAATAAGAAAAACAGGATTGTTATTACCCCTCACTTTGGAGAAATGAGCAGATTAACTGGGTATTCAATTGATTATATAAGAGATAACAGGCTTCAGGTTGCAAAAGATTTTGCAAAAGAAAATCAAATCATAGTGCTTTTAAAAGGATATAATACGGTAATAACAGATGGAAGTACAACTATAATTAATCCTACAGGCAACAGTGCTATGGCATCTGGAGGAGTTGGTGACTGCTTAACTGGAATGATAGCATCCTTTATTGCACAGGGATATGACCCATTAAGTGCCAGCTGTCTTGCAGCATATGTACACGGTTACTCTGGGGAAAAGCTTTCACAGAATATGTATAGTGTTACTGCAAGCGATATATTAAATGAAATACCATACTCTTTAAAGGAACTTCAGTAAATGAGGATTCCAGCTAATATAGTGCCAATAATGATTTATTAAAATATAGCAGTGGAACTACTAAATTTTATTTTAATGTGAGAATATATACTTAGCAAATAAAAATAGAATAACATATTAAGAAGTTGAATAATATTGATAATGAACAATGAATATTTGGAGGAATAAATGAAAAATAAACTATCAGCTTTATATGTTATTGTATTATCAGTAATGTGCATTTTTTTATCTGGTTGTGGAAATAAGAAAAATCCCGAAGAGGCAATTGACTATTTAAAAAGTTTAAAAAGTTATAAGTGCAATATAGAGATAAGAACTAAAAACGACAGACAAAGCTTAAATTATGAAGGAAAATTATATTATGATGGTAAAAGCGGTACAAGATTTGAGCTGGGTGATGACAGGGTATTAGTTTATAAGGGCAATAATATATTTGTGAAAGACTTAAAAAATAACAGTCAGTATACAACTGATGAAAGTTACGATAAAACATATAAACTGAGTTTCATAAAAAATTTTGTGGACTTAATTTATAGTAATGAGAGCATTAAAACATATTTTAAGAAGCTGGATGAGAAAGAATATGAAATTATTGAATTAGAAATACCAGGGGATAATTTAAATATTCAAAAAGCTGCCTTATATGTAAGTGCTAAGGATTATCTGCCGCAGTGGATGATTGTGTATGACTCGGATTATAAGGAAGTATTAAGATTTGTATACACAGATTTTAAACCAAATGTGCAGATGGACAGCAAGCTTTTTACTATGTAGATATATAAATTTAACTATCACCGGATGAATTGGTGGTTTTTGATGAAAGGCGGGGGAACAATGTTTAGGCATATAAGACCTGTATGGGCTGAAATAGATTTAGATAATCTTGAAAATAATATGAAGGAAATAAGAAGAATATCAAAAAGTAAAGAAATAATAGCAGTGGTAAAAGCTGATGCTTATGGACATGGTGCTTTGGATGTGGCACCAGTGCTTTTAGAAAATGGTGCAACCAGGCTGGCTGTAGCTGTACTTAGCGAGGCTGTGGAATTAAGAAATGGGGGGATACACTGTCCTATAATGATATTAGGATTTACACCCCCAAGCCTTGTAGATACATTAATAGAAAATGATATTGAGCAGACAGTTTATTCCTATGAATTAGCAGAAGAAATATCTAAAATGGCAGTGAAAAAAAATAAAACAGCTAAAATACATATTGCTGTAGATACAGGTATGGGAAGAATAGGTTTCTTACCTGACGAAGATAGTATAAAACAGGTATATAAAATCAGTAAATTGCCAAATATAGTGATTGAGGGATTATTTACACATTTTGCAGCTGCTGATGAGGCTGATAAGGATTATACTTTTTATCAAATTAAAAAATATAACTGGTTTTATGAAAATCTAAAAGAAAACAATGTAAATGTCAATATAAGACATATTGGTAACAGTGCTGCAATTATGGATTTACCTGAAAGCCATTATGATGCTGTAAGGCCGGGAATAATACTGTATGGATGCTATCCTTCAAATGAAGTTAAAAAAGAAAATATTAATTTAAAACCTGTATTGTCATTAAAAACAAATATCGTTCATGTAAAAAAAGTGCCCGCAGGAACCAGCATAAGCTATGGAAGGAAATTTAAAACTGAAAAAGAAAGTATAATTGCCACATTACCAGTTGGATATGCTGATGGATATTCAAGATCATTGTTCAATAAGGCAAGGGTAATTGTAAATGGACAATTTGCAAAAGTTGTGGGAAGAATATGCATGGATCAATGTATGATTGATATAACTGATATTCCTGGAGTTAAAGTAGGGGATGAAGTTGTCCTCATAGGTGAACAGCATGGATTAAAAATTTCTGTAGATGATATGGCCGAACTTATGGGAACTATAAATTACGAAGTAACCTGTATGATAAGCAGAAGAGTACCCAGAGTGTATTTTAAAAATGGAAAAGTAATTAAGGTCAGGAATTATGTTTAATAAATATCTTTTGACACCAAAGTTTTCATAGAATATAATTAAATTAATTATAATGCAGAAAATTGTCATGACATAAAAGATATGTAAATTTATAGCTGAAATTGTTGCTGTAAAACTCTAGGAGGGTGAATTCATTCATGTCAGGAACAAAAAGATTAGTAGTTAATATATCTGAGGCGCTTTTTAAGGACTTTGATGAAGCTTTAAATGAAGATAGTAAAAAAAGAAGTGAATTTATTCGGGAAGCTATAATATTATATATTGAGGAGAAAAAAAGGTTAAAACTTATAGAGCAGATGAAAAAAGGATACTGTGAAATGGGTGAAATTAACCTTGAAATTTCGGAAGTTGGCTTTACAAGTGATATAAAAGATTTAAAAGAATATGAAGCAAAGCTTTCGGAGAGTGATTTACCACATGACAATGATGATGAAAAGAGGAGATATATTTTATGCTGATCTAAGCCCGGTTGTTGGATCAGAACAGGGTGGAGTCAGGCCGGTAATTATTATTCAAAATGATATCGGTAACAGATATAGCCCAACAGTAATAGTTGCTGCTATTACATCCCAGATAAACAAAGCAAAGCTGCCAACTCATGTTGAGATTTCTTCTGAGGAATATGGACTCAACAAAGATTCGGTGGTTCTTTTGGAACAGATAAGAACTCTTGATAAGAAAAGATTAAAAGATAAAATAGGACACATGACTGTTGAAGATATGAAGAAAGTCGATGAAGCACTACTGATAAGTATTGGTTTATAAGCATATGAGAATATAAAACTATTTTTTGTAAGGGTTATCATTATAGCCCTTACTTTTATTTCGTAGTATTAGAGTACATTTTATGATAAAATAATAAATATATAACAACACAGGAGGCAGTCTTTATGAAGAAAACCATAGAAGAATTAGAGCAAATTGCAAAGGTTTTAAGAAGAGACATAATAATAATGTTAACTAAATCTGCATCAGGTCATCCAGGCGGATCATTATCTGCAGTAGAAATAGTAACTGCGCTATATTTTTATGAAATGAACATAGATCCTGAAAACCCCAGAAGTGAGGACAGGGATAGATTCGTATTATCAAAAGGTCATGCTGCCCCGGTATTATACAGTGCATTGGCAAGAAGAGGATATTTCGATGTGGATGAACTGAATAATTTGAGAAAATTCGGGTCAATTCTGCAGGGACATCCAAATATGAATGAAGTACCTGGAGTTGATATGTCAACTGGATCTTTAGGACAGGGAATATCAGCTGCAGTGGGAATGGCTATCGCAGGGAAAATGGACAACAAAGATTATAGAGTATACTCCCTTTTAGGTGATGGTGAACTGGAAGAAGGACAGGTATGGGAAGCAGCCATGGCAGCAGCACATTATAAATTGGATAACCTTACAGCTTTTGTTGATTATAATGGACTTCAAATAGATGGACTATGCAAAGATGTAATGAATAATGAGCCCATTGCTGACAAGTTCAGAGCATTTAGATGGAATGTAATTGAAATAGATGGACATAATTTTAAAGAAATTATTAATGCCATTGAAACAGCTAAAACCGTAAAAGAAAAACCTACTATGATTGTTTGTAGAACAGTTAAGGGCAAGGGAGTATCATTTATGGAAAATCAAGCCTCATGGCATGGTACTGTACCAAATATAGATCAATGCGAGCAGGCTTTAAAAGAAATTGGAGGTGAGCAGTAATGCAAAAAACAGCAACCAGAGAAGCCTATGGAAAGGCTTTAGCAGCACTAGGACAAAAAAATGAAAAAATAGTTGTGTTGGATGCTGATCTGTCAAAATCAACTAAAACCGCCGATTTTAAAAAGGTATGCCCGGATAGATTCATTAATATGGGTATTGCTGAAGGCAATATGATGTCAGTAGCAGCAGGAATGTCAACCTGTGGAAAGATACCATTCGTAAGCACATTTGCCATATTTGCTGCAGGGAGAGCTTTTGAACAAATAAGAAATTCTATATGTTATCCTAAACTGAATGTTAAAATATGCGCAACACATGCAGGGTTAACCGTTGGAGAAGATGGTGCTTCACATCAGTCTGTAGAGGATATCTCCTTAATGAGAAGTATTCCTAATATGACAGTAATCTGTCCAAGCGATTCTGTTGAAACGGAAGCAGCTATAAATGCAGTTGCTGAATATAATGGACCTTGTTATGTAAGACTTGGCAGATTAGCAGTGTCTGTCATTAATGATAGAGAGGACTATAAATTTCAAATAGGAAAAGCAGTAACTCTCCGCCAGGGAAAAGATGCTGCAATTATTGCTACAGGCATAATGGTTGAAGCTGCATTAGAAGCATATAATATTCTTGCAGAAGAGGGAATAAAGGTAAAAGTTATAAATATACATACAATTAAGCCTATAGATGAACAGGCCATTATAGATGCTGCAAGAGAAACAGGAGTAGTAATAACAGCAGAGGAACATAGTATTATAGGTGGATTAGGCTCTGCTGTATGTGAAGTGTTAAGCGAAAACCATCCTGTACCTGTGGTGAGAGTAGGTATTAAGGATACTTTTGGGGAAAGCGGAAAACCTGCAGAGTTATTAAATGCCTATGGACTTACTGCTGAAAATATAGCTAAATCTGTTAAAAAGGGTTTAAGTTTAAAATAAAAAGATGAATTAAAGTAGAAAATTTGAGTTAAAATAATTCTGAGCATTACTGGCGGTATACAATTAATTGTGCACCGCCCTATTAGTTTATAATTTAGTTTAAATGCAAGGGGGGTAAATATATGAGTTCTTCTATAAAAGATTTTATTAAAGATTTATTATACTGCTTAAAATTATCTGTAGGCGTCTTTTTTATACCATTTATATTGGGTGCGATTGCTGGAATGATTATGCATGGCCCCAATATAAAGGAGATATTATCATGGGGAAGCAGATTTGTTCAGTGGGTAAGTGCTATGGGACTTGGCATAGCTGGTATAGCATTTATAAAGCCAAAATTTATGAGGCCTCTGAATTATCAGGATGTGTGGGAAACTTATTTTAAAAAATTCAACTTAGCCCATGTACTCTTTTTTATATCAATATTCATTGCTATATATTCATATGTAATAGAAATTTATTTTACATAGGTGTAAAAATATATTTCTTTCTATATAAATATAATAACTTTGGGGGTAAAAATTATGAAGCTATTTAAACAATATTTTTTAATTACACTGGGCGTAATTTTTGTTGCTATAGGTACAGAATTTTTTCTTGCACCAAATAATATTGCTGCAGGCGGAGTAATAGGAATTGCTATTATCATTAACCACTTTATTCCTGCCATGCCTATAGGTTTATTAATGCTCATTATGAATGGTATTTTATTTATAATTGCATTTATAATTATCGGCAATAAATTTGGGGCTAAAACTATTTATTCAAGCTTAACATTATCAGGGATAATATGGATATTGGATAAGGTTGTAACTCCTGATATGGTAGTAACAAAGGATCTTCTCCTGGCCTCAATTTTTGGAACCTTTATTTCGGGCATAGGCATGGGAATTGTTTTTAATCAAAACGCATCTACAGGAGGAACGGATATATTTGCTAAAATTATTAATAAGTTTGTACATATTGATATTGGAAAAGCATTGCTGTCTGTGGATTTTATTGTAACAATATTTGCAGCACTTTCATTTGGGGCTAATATTGGAATGTACGCACTTTTATGTGTCATACTAAACGGATTTGTTATTGATAGTGTTATTGAAGGATTAAATGTATCAAAACAGATTATGGTAGTGAGCAGAAATAATAATTTAATCAGTAAATTTATAATTGAGGAATTGGAAAGAAGCTGTACTGTATTTCATGGTCATGGCGGATATACAAAGACGGATACATACATATTATATACTGTAATGGATAGAAAAGAGTTTATCAAGCTTAGGGATTATATTAAAATTGTAGATCCAAAAGCATTTATAACAGTTAGTGATGCCCATGAAGTATTGGGAGAAGGTTTCAAGGATCTAATTGGAGAAAACTAAATAAAATAAACCCCAGATATATAAGATATTTGGGGTTTTGTTAATTATTATGATAAAATCCAAAGAAAAAAATATATAAAATTCTTTTTATGGAAACATATATATTTATTTATAAAAATTTAATATAAATTAAATTATAACTTAATGTCTTATTATGTTATAATTATTTTAATATACTTATATTTTAGCGATTACAGTAATATTCAAGGAGATGTATTTATGATAGAATTCAAAAATGTCAATAAAGTTTATGATAATCATGTGTACGCACTTTCTAATATCAGTTTGACCATAGAAAGAGGAGAATTCGTATTTCTTGTAGGGCCAAGTGGAGCGGGGAAGTCTACTTTTGTAAAAACTTTGTTGAAGGAAATTGACCCTACCAGCGGTACAGTTATTGTAAATGATACAGATATAACCAAGTTAAAGAGAAGAGAAATACCTTATTATAGAAGAAAAATAGGAGTTGTTTTTCAGGATTTCAGATTGATACCAACTTTAAATGTATATGAAAATGTGGCATTTGCCATGAGGGTAATAGAAACTCCCCATAAAGAAATAAGAAAAAAAGTACCAATTGTCTTATCATTAGTTGGATTATCCAGCAAATATAAGGCCTTTCCATCTGAACTGTCAGGAGGAGAGCAGCAAAGAGTGGCTTTGGCCAGGGCAATAGTAAATAATCCTACTCTGCTTATTGCAGATGAACCTACAGGTAATCTGGACCCTGACACATCCATGGATATTATGGATATACTAAATGATATTAATCATGCGGGTACAACTATTCTTATGGCCACTCATGCTAAAGAGATAGTAAACAAAATGAGGAAAAGAGTTGTAGCTCTTGAAAAGGGTGTTCTAGTAAGAGACGAGCAAAGGGGTGCATACGGTTATGAAGATTAATACATATAAATTTTTTGTTTCAGACTCCTTAAAGGGGCTAAAGAGAAATAGAACTGTCAGCATTGCAGCAGCTGCAACTGTAGCAGCAACTTTATTTATTTTAGGAATATTCGTTCTGGCTATTTTAAATATAAACCAGGGCGTTAAGGATGTAGAATCTAAGGTAGAGGCTAAAATTTATCTTAACAATAACATTACTACATCACAGCAGAATGATTTGGAAAATAAGCTTAAAAACAGCGATGGTGTTACAGAAGTAACTTTTGAGAGTAAATCTCAGGCCATGGATAAATTCAAGGAACAGCTTGGCCCTGATAACAAAGGACTGGTTGCTGGAATGGAAAAGGATAATCCAATGCCAACTTCTTATACTGTAAAAGTTAAGGAACCTTCTATGCTTTCCGGAGTTGTGGCTGGAATCAAAAATATGCCTGGAATAGAAACCATTAAAGATGGAAGGGAAGCAGTGGACAAACTTGTAAAAGTCACTAATGGCATAAAGTGGGTTGGTATTACACTATTTTTAATATTAATCGGCGTTTCATTATTCCTAATAGGAAATACAATAAAGATAACTGTTTATTCAAGAAGAAGAGAAATTGGAATAATGAAATTTATTGGTGCAACGGACTGGTTTATCAGGTGGCCTTTCTTAATGGAAGGTATGGTCATAGGATTTTTAGGATCCTTGGTTTCTGTAGTTTTGCTATATTATGCGTACAGGGCCGTATTTATAAAGTTTTCTAATTCTTTTATTGCTATGCAGATGGTGCAGCCAGGATATATTTTTACAAATATTTTAGGATTATTCCTTTTAACTGGTGTAATCATAGGAGCTGCGGGAAGTATACTTTCAATTAGAAAGTTCTTAGCAGTTTAAAGCTTCTACAGCTTTTACAGTTAAGAGTTAAGAGTTAAAAGTCAAAAGTTTAGAGGTTATATAAAGTGAATATTAAAATTCCAGTGGGGATGTCTGCTGGAATTTTTTTGCTTATAAGGTAAGAACATATGTTTGCAAATTAAATATGATTATGATATAATTTCTATTAAAACCCATGAATTATTTTTAAATAAAAGTAACATATTATTAAAATAAATTATTTTGGAAAAATATTTTTTTAATGTTATAATTATTTAAGATTTGAAGAAATAATAATATAGGGTTTTAAATTTGCATTCTGATTAAAACCTCTATAGATAAAATTAAAGAGGTGTATCAATTGGGTAATAAGAAAAAATGGATTGCTTGGACAGTGGTAATAGTTTTAATAACCAATATTTTAACATTTGTAGTAAGTAACGCTATATCATTGTATCTTCCTAATGGAAAGGTTATTATAGGGCAGCAGCAGTACGCAGATATATTAAAATTTCAGAAAATGTATCAGGTAAAAGATCTGCTGAATAAATATTACGATGGCAAAATCGATGATACAGCTTTGGAAGAGGGAGCTGTAAAGGGAATGACAGCTGCTTTAAATGATCCATATACTACATTTATGAATAAAAAGGAATTTCAGGATTTTAATTCTCAGACTGAAGGAAATTACAGTGGAGTAGGACTTCAGGTTCAGGCTAAGGATGATAAGATACTTGTAGTTGATGTATTTGAAGATTCTCCAGCTAAAAAGGCTGGAATACTTCCAAAAGATGAAATTGTGAAAGTTAATGGTAAGGACGTTACTGGTAAAGAACTGGATAAGGCAGTAACTATGATGAAAGGACAGGATGGCACTGATGTTACATTAACAATTTACAGGGCTGCTGAGGGAACTTTTGATAAGAAATTAAAGAGAGCCAAGATAAATATGGTTACAGTTAAAGGCGAGATGCTGGAAAATAATATAGGATATATAAATGTATCAATGTTTGATGATAACACAGCAAAGAATTTCTCTGACAAACTCAAGGAATTAAAGGGTAAGGGAATGAAAACTCTTATTGTAGATTTGAGAGGCAACCCAGGCGGACTACTGGATGAATGCGTTGATATGGTATCAAATTTTGTTCCAAAAGGAAAAGTTATAGTTTCTACTATAGATAAATATAATAATAAAAAGGAATATAACTCAAAGGGAGGAGACTATACCAATCTTCCATTGGTGGTATTAACTAATGAAGGTACTGCCAGTGCATCAGAGATATTCTCAGGTGCTGTAAGGGACTATAAAATTGGAACTTTGGTTGGAACAAAAACCTTTGGGAAAGGCGTTGTTCAGACTATTATAGATACAGGAAATGGAACTGCACTTAAGGTTACAATATCAAAATACTATACTCCAAATGGAGAAAACATACATCATATAGGCATAAAGCCTGATGTGGAAGTAGCATACCCGGAAGAACTGCTAAAGAAACCATACGATAGAAGTACAGATCCTCAATTTACTAAAGCACTACAATTAGCAAGGGAAAAAGTTAAGTAAGTGTTTGTTTATCACATACAGGGCAGAGAGGGGAATATTTTTAATGAATATATTAATATATACGTTAAAGTCTATAGCATATGCATTAACTGAGCCCTATTTAGTTCTATTTCTTGCAATTTTAGCCTTTATGCTTTATAGACAAAATAAAAAGACAACCACAATGCAGAGGATGATAATGGGAGAGAGTTTAATCTCTCCCTTTGAATTGACAATATCTCAAGTTGTAATAGGAATATTTGCCGGAACAGCTGCCAGTATAATTATGTCTTATTTAGGTATAGTTTTTGATGAAAATTCATCTGTAGACTTAATTTTTCTGATTTCTATTATCTTCATGTTTGTAAGCCCGAGATTTATGTGCTTTGCATATTCGGGAGCTTCTATTGGACTCCTGAGTCTTATTTTAAGCCAGCTGTCAGTAATTTTAAAAATTCCAAATTTAGATTTTCTAAAAATAGATGTCACTGCATTAATGACAATGGTTGCAGTACTGCATTTTATCGAAGGGTTTTTAGTAATTATTGATGGAGACACTGGATATATACCTGTATTTACAAGCAGAGATAATAAAATTATAGGAGGATTTGCTTTTCAAAGGTATTGGATTATGCCTATAGCTTTAATTATTATGCTCAGCAGCAAATCTATAACAGGGGGAACTACTGCACCAATGCCGTCCTGGTGGCCATTGATAAATACATCAGTTCCAGGCAGCGTACTTAGGGATGCTGTTGAAATACTTATACCTTTTTACGGGGTCATAGGGTATTCAAGTATAACTTTCACTAAAACTAAAACTGAAAAAGTGACTTCTTCGGGAATTTCAATAATTATTTATAGTATTGTTTTGTTTATTCTGGCTCAATTGTCAGTGATAAATATTTATTTTAAGCTGCTTGTTCTTATTTTTGCACCAACAGCTCATGAGATTATGCTGAACTATGAGAGTTCACTGGAGTTTACAAGAAAATCTAAATATGTAAGTGATGATGAAGGAATAGTTGTTCTGGATGTAATACCCAAATCTCCTGCATCTGAAATGGGTTTGGAAAGCGGGGACAAGATACTTGGAATAAATGGCAGAGAAATTTATGAAGATGACGAAATTATGAATCAGCTAAGGGATTTTACAAACTTTGTGGAATTAAAGGTAAAAAAAAGTAACAATATTATAAAAGATTTAAACTATAACCACTTAAATAATACTAAAAGATTAGGCATTGTATTTGTGCCTAGAAATCTTCCTAAGGGAAGTACCGTTGTTAAACTGGAAAACAATAAATTTCAGGATATTCTGGATAAAATAAAAAAGAAAAATAAGGATGATTAATATGGGAGTATTTAAGATACATTCACAATATAAACCAACTGGAGATCAGCCTGAGGCAATTGACAATATTTCAAATGGCTTTTTAAATGGGAATAAATTTCAGACCTTATTAGGCGTAACTGGTTCAGGGAAGACCTTTACCATGGCAAATATTATTGAAAAAGTTCAAAAGCCAACATTAGTATTAGCACATAATAAAACTTTAGCTGCTCAGCTGTGCTCAGAATTCAGAGAGTTTTTCCCTGAAAATTGTGTAGAATATTTTGTTTCTTATTATGATTACTATCAGCCCGAAGCTTATGTTGCCCAAACTGATACTTATATAGAAAAAGATGCCTCAATTAATGATGAAATAGATAAGCTGAGACATTCAGCCACATCAGCCCTGCTTGAAAGAAATGATGTGATTGTTGTAGCTTCAGTTTCATGTATATATGGATTAGGTAACCCTGAAGAATATAAAAAGCTTACCATTTCTCTAAGGCGGGGAATGGTAAAGGACAGAGATAAGATAGTAAAAAGATTAGTAGAAATACAGTATGAAAGAAATGACATTAATTTTGTAAGAGGTACTTTCAGAGTAAGAGGGGATGTACTTGACATTTTTCCTGCTTCATCTTCCAGTACAGCTATAAGGGTGGAGTTTTTTGGAGATGAAATTGATAAAATTAAAGAGTTTGATGTTCTAACAGGGAAAATATTAGGCATTAGGGAACATGCTTTAATAACTCCTGCATCTCACTTTGCAACTTCTAAGGAAAAGCTGGAGGCTGCTATTACAAAAATAGAAGAGGAATTAGAATACAGAGTAAGAGAGCTAACTTCTCAAGATAAACTTTTAGAGGCTCAAAGATTAAAACAAAGAACAAATTTTGATATTGAAATGATAAGAGAAGTAGGGTACTGCAGTGGAATTGAGAATTATTCCAGAATATTAGATGGCAGAGAACCTGGATCGCCTCCCCAAACTTTAATAGACTATTTTCCAAAGGATTTTCTTTTATTCATAGATGAAAGCCATGTTACACTGCCCCAGGTAAGGGCAATGTTTGCCGGGGACAGATCAAGAAAGGATTCTTTAGTTGAATATGGGTTTAGATTACCTTCTGCTTATGATAATAGGCCTTTAAAATTTAATGAATTTGAGGGAAAGATTAATCAGGTTCTGTTTGTAAGTGCCACACCTGGTCCATATGAACTTGATCATTCAACAAATATTGCGCAGCAGATAATAAGGCCTACAGGACTGCTTGATCCTGAAATAATTGTTAAACCTGTAAAGGGGCAGATTGATGATTTATATGCTCAGATAAATGAAACAATAAAAAAGGGCTTTAGAATTTTAGTTACTACACTGACGAAAAAAATGGCAGAGGATTTAACCAGTTATTTTAAAGAAATGAACCTAAAGGCTGCATATCTGCATTCGGATATAGATACCATTGAAAGAATGAAAATAATAAAGGATTTAAGAAAGGGCAGGTTTGATATTCTTATAGGTATAAACCTTTTAAGAGAGGGACTTGATATTCCTGAAGTAGCTCTTGTAGCAATATTAGACGCTGATAAAGAAGGCTTTTTAAGATCGGAAACTTCATTAATACAAACTATAGGAAGAGCTGCAAGAAATTCTGAGAGCAAGGTTATAATGTATGGAGATAATATAACAAAATCCATGGATAAGGCCATAAGGGAGACAAACAGAAGAAGAAAAATTCAAATGCAGTATAATAAAGAACACAACATTACTCCAAAGACAATTGTAAAAGAAATCAGGGATGTAATAGAGCCATTGAAGGTTGAGGAAGATATTGAGCAGTATGATAGTTTAGAAGAGGCAATTAAAGCCAATACTAATGATATACAGGCTTTAATAAATAAATACGAAGAAGAAATGAAACAGGCAGCCAAGGATCTCCAATTTGAGAGGGCTGGAGAACTGAGGGACATGATTTTTAAATTAAAAAAGAAACTTAAATAAACATTTATACTAAGGAGCAATAAAATAGTTTATAAGTTTATATACAAGTATATTCTGACATGATATGATATAATCACCAAAAAGGGAGTGACTATATTTGAGTAAGAACTATAAGCCTAAAGAATTTGCTGAATTATTAAATGTATCAGTTTTAACACTACAACGATGGGATAACGCAGGAAAATTAAAAGCATTTAGAACACCAACAAATAGGCGGTTTTATACTTATGAACAGTATAAAGAGTTTATGGGTATAACATCTTCTGGAAAAAAGATAAAGGAAGATGAAGAGGTTGAAAAAAGCATACAAAACTGAAATTAAACCAACAGAAGAACAGATAATAAAAATTCATCGAACAATTGGTGTAAGCAGGTTCATATATAACTTTTATATTGCACATAATAAGGAAGTTTATGAAAAAGAAAAGAAATTTGTAAGCGGCATGGATTTTTCTAAATGGCTTAACAATGAGTATATTCCTAGCAATGTAGATAAACTTTGGATAAAAGAAGTATCTTCAAAATCAGTTAAACAGGCTATTATGAATGGTGAGAAAGCTTTCAAGAAGTTCTTCAAAGGTGAAGCTGGCTTCCCAAAGTTTAAGAAAAAGAAAAATCAAGATGTTAAAGCCTACTTTCCTAAAAACAATAAAACTGATTGGACTATTGAAAGGCATAGGATTAAAATACCAACTTTAGGTTGGGTTAGACTCAAGGAATACGGTTATATACCAGCTAATGGCAGAATAACAAGTGGAACAGTAAGTCAAAAAGCTGATAGATATTATGTTTCTGTATTAGTTGAAGAAGATATTCAAGTAAACAATAAACCCCATTCAGAAGGAATAGGTATAGACCTTGGACTAATGGATTTTGCAATTTGTAGTGATGGTTTAACTAAGAAGAATATTAATAAAACTAAAACAGTTAAAAAAGCAGAAAAGAAACTAAAACGTGAGCAAAGAAAACTTTCAAGAAAACATGAAAATTTGAAATTAAGAAATAAAAAAGAGAAAGGGGAAGCTACTCGTCAAAATATCCAAAAACAAATAGTCAAGGTACAAAAACTTCATCAAAGACTTACAAATATTAGAACTGATTATATTAATAAAACAGTAAGTGAGTTAATAAAGCAAAAACCAAGCTTTATAACCATAGAAGATTTGAATGTAAGAGGAATGATGAAGAATAGACATTTAGCAAAGGCAGTTGCACAGCAAAAGTTTTATGAATTTAGAATTAAACTTATTTCAAAAGCAAAACAAAATAATATAGAAATAAGAATAGTTGATAGATTTTATCCAAGTAGTAAAACTTGTAGTTGTTGCGGAAATATTAAAAAGGATTTAAAACTATCAGATAGGGTGTATAAATGTGATAATTGCAATACTTCTATTGATAGAGATTTAAATGCTTCAATCAATTTAGCTAATGCTAAAGAATATAAGATAGCTTAATTAAACAAGCGCTTATATGTGTACCGAAGGCTATTTCGGGAATTTACGCCTGTGGAGTGCTATACAAACTGTAGTAGCTTAGGCAAGGCAGAGTACAATGAAACAGGAATCTTCTCAATATGGATACATTTGGCCATATTTTGAGTAGCAGTGGAATGAGAATTAATGAGGGATAAAATCGTAATAAAAGGTGCAAGGGTCCACAACTTAAAAAATGTAAGTCTGGAAATACCAAGAGATAAGTTCGTTGTATTTACAGGACTTTCAGGTTCAGGCAAATCATCTTTAGCCTTTGACACATTATATGCAGAGGGACAAAGAAGATATATGGAATCGCTGTCAGCTTATGCAAGACAGTTTTTAGGGCAAATGAATAAACCTGATGTGGATTCCATTGATGGATTGTCTCCAGCAATATCCATTGACCAAAAAACAACAAGCAGAAATCCAAGATCTACAGTTGGAACTGTTACAGAAATATATGACTATTTAAGATTGCTGTATGCCAGGATTGGAATACCACATTGTCCTAAGTGCGGCAAAGAAATTAAGCAGCAGACTGTGGATCAGATGGTAGATCGTATATTAATGCTGCCTGAAAGAACCAAAATTCAGATTCTTGCTCCTATTATAAGACAAAGAAAAGGGGAGCATACAAAGGTATTAGAAAGTATAAGAAAAAATGGGTATGTAAGAGCCAGAATTGATGGGGAAATCATAGACTTTGATGAAGATGAAATATCACTTGAGAAAAATAAAAAACATACTATTGAAGCAGTAGTTGACAGAATTGCAATAAAGCCTGACATCAGAGGGAGAATAGCAGATTCCTTAGAAGCTGCATTAAAATTAGCTGATGGCACCGTAGTAGTTAACGTAATTGGCGGGAATGATATGATTTTCAGCGAAAAGTTTGCCTGCCCGGACTGTGGTATAAGCATTGAGGAGCTTACTCCAAGAATGTTTTCCTTTAACACTCCATTTGGAAAATGTGATACCTGTGATGGACTAGGAACTTTGCTTGAAATTGATGAAAAATTAATTATTCCAGATAGAAGTAAAAGTATATCAGAGGGTGCAATAATACCATGGGCAAATACTGTACAAAACGAAGATTCCTGGACATTCAGCATACTAAAAGCATTATCTAAGAAATATAAATTCAGCTTGAGTACTCCTATAAAAAAGCTTAAGCCTGAAATTATAGACATGCTTTTATATGGATTAAAAGGTGAGAAAATCAGGGTTAATTATTCTCGTGAAGGCGGTACCATGGAATTCGACCATGCTTTTGAAGGAATTATAAATAGTTTAAAAAGAAGATATATGGAAACAAATTCAGATTATATTAAAGCTGAAATTGAAAATTACATGAGTAATAATCCATGCCCAAAGTGTAAAGGTGCCAGACTAAAACCAGAAGTTTTAGCAGTTACTGTTGGTGATAAAAACATATTTGAATTCTGCAGTATGAGTGTAAGAGATGAATATGAATATTTAAAGAAAATCCACCTGTCAGAAAAGAACAAAATAATAAGCTCACAGATATTAAAGGAAATAGAAAGCAGATTAAAATTTTTAATTGACGTAGGACTGGATTATTTAAACCTTTCAAGGACAGCAGGAACATTATCAGGAGGAGAAGCCCAAAGAATAAGACTTGCCACACAGATAGGCTCTAGTCTGGTAGGAGTTTTGTATATTTTAGATGAACCAAGCATTGGACTCCATCAAAGAGATAATGATAAACTTATAGCCACATTAAAACATCTTAGGGATCTTGGAAATTCCCTTATAGTAGTTGAACATGATGAAGACACTATGAGAGCAGCAGATTATATTGTAGACATTGGTCCCGGGGCTGGAGAACATGGCGGAGAAGTTGTTGCAGCAGGTCCTCTGGAGGATATTATAAAAAACAAAAACTCCATTACAGGGCAATATCTCAGCGGTGCAAAAAAAATTGAAGTACCAAAGGAAAGAAGAAAAATTGGTGATAAATTTATAGAAGTAATAGGTGCTAAAGAAAATAACTTAAAGAATATATCTGTAAAATTTCCAATGGGTGTTTTCAATTGTGTAACAGGAGTGTCAGGCTCAGGTAAAAGTACTTTGGTAAATGGAATTTTGTATAAGGGTTTAAATAAAAAGCTTAATGGATCAAGAGATAACCCTGGAGCACATAAGGAAATTAAGGGAATTGAAAATATTGATAAAATCATTGATATAAATCAAAGCCCTATTGGAAGAACTCCCAGATCAAATCCAGCTACATATACCGGGGTTTTTGATTTAATAAGAGAAGTATTTGCCTCAACTGTAGAATCAAAAATGAGAGGTTATAAGCCCGGAAGATTTAGTTTTAACGTAAAAGGAGGAAGATGTGAGGCCTGCAGAGGAGATGGCATTATTAAAATAGAAATGCAGTTTCTTTCAGATGTATATGTGCCTTGTGAAGTTTGTAAAGGAAAAAGGTATAACAGAGAAACTTTAGAGGTAAAATACAAAGGTAAAAATATTGATGAAGTGCTGAATATGACTGTAGAAGAAGCATGTAAATTCTTTGAGAACCTTCCAAGAATAAAAAATAAGCTTCAGACTCTCCTGGATGTTGGACTTGGATATGTAAAACTAGGTCAGCCATCTACACAGCTTTCAGGAGGAGAAGCACAAAGAATAAAACTAGCCTATGAGCTGTCTAAGAGAAGTACTGGAAGAACTTTTTACATTTTAGATGAACCCACCACAGGACTTCACTCTGATGATGTAAACAGACTCATTGGAATACTTCAAAGACTAGTTGATGCAGGAAACACAGTGGTCGTAATTGAACACAATCTGGATGTAATAAAATGTGCGGATAATATAATAGACTTAGGCCCTGAAGGCGGAGAAAATGGAGGGAATATTATATGCACTGGTACTCCGGAGCAAATAGCAAAAAATAAAAAGTCATACACAGGACAATATTTAAAAAAGATGTTATAATTGTTTGTAGACTAGCATAAAGTAAAAATATGCTAGTCTTTTAAATGATTATTATTTGTACATAAATAATTTGGATGAGTAGGTGGTTAAATGGATTTAAGTAAACTAAGTCTAATTTTCAAAATAATAATTATCGGTATTGTTTATATAATTATTCTTACAGCACTTAGAATTATGTATAAAGATGTAAAAAACGGAGGAAGAAGAAGGGTTAGAAGAAAAACACTGGGACTTGAAATATTATATTGTGAAACTCCTTCAAATCTGAAAAAGGGCGGAGTAGTTCCTATTCAAGGAGACATTACCATAGGCAGAAAACAGGATAATCTCATAATTTTAGATGATCCATATGTATCCTCTCATCATTTGAAAATATTTCATAGAAACGGAGAAATATTCGTTGAGGATCTGGGCAGTACTAATGGGACACTAATTAATAACAAAAGAATTTCAGGTACTGCATTGATCAACAGCGGAGATGAAATTAAAGTTGGAAGCACTACATTTAAAGTAATAGGATAGGATAGTGATTTTATGTATGATACCAAAAGGGATGAATTAAAACTTCTTTTTCTTACCTTTTTATTGTGTATGGTATGCTTTTTAAATCTGGCTTTTATTAATGATAAGCAGACATTTGATAAGAGAGCCATTGTACTTGGTGTAATTATATGTGTCCTCATAGGATATTCTTTTTTTGTAATTAGAAGATTCTTCCCAGATGGAGATAAGTACATATTTTTATTTGCATGTATTTTAGCAGTGCTTGGCTTAGTTATGCTTTACAGACTGGATATTTTAAATGATCTGCTTCACAGAACAGATGTAATGAATAAGGCAAAATATCCAAGACCTGCAACTTCATATGCAATAAAGCAGATAGTTTGGTTTGCACTGGGAGTTACAGGATACATACTTATAGTTGTACTGCTGCCAAGCTTTAAAGGTTTTGTTAAGTACAAATATGTTTATCTTGTATTCACATTGATTTTTGCTAGTATGTCTATGTTAATAGGTACTGAAGTTTATGGATCAAAAAACTGGGTGTATATAGGTGGGGTAAGTTTCCAGCCCTCAGAATTTGCAAAACTGTTTCTGGTAGCTTATTTAGCCTCGGCTTTAAATAATTACAAAAACTTTAAGCAGCTTATAGAACCAGCTATAGTTGTAATGATAACTCTTGGGTTTATGGTACTTCAAAAGGATTTGGGATCAGCCCTTATATTTTTTGCAATATCCATAACAATGCTGTATATTGCAACATCTAAGTTTAAATATGTCTTTACATGTTTTATATTATTTGCAGTAGGTTCTGTGATAAGCTACAAGCTTTTTGATCATGTAAGGCTTAGAGTTCTCATATGGCAGAATCCATGGCCTTATGCCAATGACAAGGGTTACCAGATAGTTCAATCTATGTTACAAATTGCATCAGGGGGACTTACAGGAACGGGGCTGGGTTTAGGGCATCCTGAATATGTTCCTGTAAATGCTACGGATTTTATATTTTCATCAATTTGTGAGGAAATGGGCATCCTTGTTGGGTTTGCTATACTTATAATATTTTTCTTACTATTCTACAGATGTATGAGGGCAGCAGTATATGTAGAAAATGAATTTTCAAGATTAGTAGCAGTTGGTTATAGTTCCATGATTGCAGCACAGGTACTGGTTATAGTAGGAGGAGTTATAAACATGATTCCTTTAACTGGAATTACATTGCCTTTGGTAAGCTATGGAGGAAGCTCTATGATGATTACCTTTTTTGCTTTAGCAATAATCCAGAAGATATCAGAAGAGGGTAGATAATATGAATGATATATCTAAAAACATAAAAAGGGTATTACTTGTATTCTTACTTTGTTTTATAGGGCTTTTTATTTATATAACATATTTTGAAATTTTTGTGGGACCTAATATAGTAAATAATGCCAATAACAAAAGGTTATGGGTTAAAAGAAATGAAGTGCTTAGGGGAACCATATATGACAGAAATAAAAAACCTTTAACTACAAGTACAAAAGTGAATGCTGAAACTCAAAAAAGAACATACACTGATGGACCTTTATTTGCTCATGTACTTGGTTATGTAAATATGAAGTATGGAATAACAGGATTAGAAAATAAATATGATACTGAATTAATGTCTACAGATATTAAGGATACCGTTGAAAGTTTTATTAAAAATAAAGGGAAAACAGAAGCCAAGATAGGTGATAATCTGCAGACAACCTTGGATTATAATATTCAAAAGGCTGCTTATGATGCACTAGGTGACAATAAAGGTGCTGCAGTGGCCTTAAATCCTAAGACTGGAGAGATACTGGCAGTAGTATCAAAGCCTTCCTATGATCCAAATAATTTAGAGAACATATGGCAGAGCCTAAATCAGGATAAAAATAAACCATTGATTAACAGAGCTACATCGGGACTATATCCTCCAGGATCTACTTTTAAGACTATAACAGCTATTAGTGCTTTGGAAAATTTCAATGGAATACAAAACAGAACATTTACTGACAATGGTAAATTGGTATTTAATTCTAAGGAGTCATTAAGCAATTTTAATGGTGAATCATTTGGAAATATAGGATTTAAGGATGCCTATGTTCATTCCAGCAATGTGGTATTTGGAACATTAGGTCTTGATCTTGGAAATGATAAATTGAAAAGTACAGCAGAAAAATTCTATTTTAATAAATCTATCCCTGCAGATGGAATTGCAATAGCAAAAAGCCAGTTTCCAACATTGAAAAATTATGAAAAGGGTAATATTGCACAAAGTGCCATCGGTCAGGGTACTGTGTTAGCAAGTCCTATGGAAATGGCTTTAGTAGCCAGCACCATTGCAAATGACGGAGTAATGATGAAGCCATATTTAGTACAGCAGGTAACAACCAGCAAAGGTGCGGCAGTGAAGACTATAGCTCCTGAAGCTCTTGGACAGATTGTTTCAAAGGATACTTCAGCTGTAATGAAGGATTTTATGAGAACTGTTGTGGAACAGGGCACAGGGGTTAATGCAAGCATACCTGGAATTCAGGTTTGTGGTAAAACAGGTACAGCTGATCATTATGATGAGGGATCACAGGCGCCGCCACACTCCTGGTTCATAGGATTTGCTCCATATGATAATCCTCAAATTGCCGTGGCTGTTATTGTAGAAGATGGAGGTCAGGGCGGAATTGCTGCAGCAAGAGTTGCCAGAATGACTATGTCTGCAGCATTTGGCAAATAGTGTTTAATGGAAGTTGCATATTTCTTTTGAAAATGCAGCTTCTTATTTTTTCTTATGATAAAGTACAAAAACCTTTCATTTAAATGATATAATATTATTGAGAACGTATGTTTACATAATATTAATTTGAGGAGAAAAATATGAAAGGCAAAACTCATGCAGGAATAGGGATGATTACTTATATAGCAATATGCAGTCAATTACCTGGGAAATTCAGCTATCTTGGGGCTGCTACAGCAATATTTTCGTCACTGCTTCCAGACATTGATCATCCAAAGAGCATTGTAAATAAATATATACTGCCATTTAAAAACAAAATGACAAAAATTGTACTTTATACTTGCAGTGGTATAATTATTTTATGGTATGATTATATTTATGCCCATCAGCCTGTTTTGAAAGCAATTGCAATAATGTTTTTTATTATTGCTCTGTCATCTCATAGAAAAGGCTTGACACACAGCATTACAGGTATGATAATGTTTGGATTAATTGTTGGATTTATAGGTAATATGTATAATAAACGGTTTTTAATATATTCTTTTATAGCTGGTTATGGAATGCATTTAATTTGTGACATGATGACGGATAGAGGCATACCTCTTTTTTATCCCTTTAAAAGCAAAAATGTAAAGTGGCCCATAACCTATAAAACAAGTTCTAAAGCTGGCAATTTTGTTGAGGAACTAATTATGATTGTAGGATTATTATATATAGTGATGGAACTTCCTAAATTGTTTTAGAAATGGAGAATTTTAATGTTTGATTTGGAATATCACTTAAAAAATCTGCCTGAAAAACCAGGCGTTTATATAATGAGGAACTCACTTGGAGAGGTAATATATGTAGGAAAAGCCAAGATACTTAAAAACAGAGTAAGGCAATACTTCCAAAACTCTTCAAGCCATACAGAAAAGGTTAAGGCAATGGTGAGCAATATTGCTGAATTTGAATATATAGTAACAGATTCAGAGATGGAAGCACTTATACTTGAATGCAATTTAATAAAAAAATATACTCCAAGATATAATATCCTGCTAAAGGATGACAAACATTATCCATTCATAAAGATCACAATTAACGAGGATTTTCCAAGGATATTTGTTACAAGAATGATGGCTAAGGATGGAGCTAAATATTTTGGCCCTTACCCAGATGTGTCAGCAGTAAATGAAACTATTGAATTGGTAAGGAAGACATTTCCGCTAAGGAACTGCAAAAGGTATATTACGGAAAAGGGACCTAAAACAAGACCATGCCTGTATTATCATATTGGTCTTTGTAAGGCGCCATGTAGTGCATATATAAATAAAAAGGATTATAATAAAATTGTGCAGGATGTTATGGATCTTTTAAATGGGAAAGATAAGGAAATTGTAACCAGATTAAAGAATGATATGAATAAAGCCTCAGAAAATCTTGAGTTTGAAAAGGCAGCAGCTTTGAGAGATAAAATTTATGCAATAGATAAAATAACTGAAAAACAAAAAATCATTACAGGTAATTTTGAAAATGAGGATTTCTTAGGTGTATATAGTGATGAAAAGGATAGCTGCGTACAGGTATTTTTCCTGAGAGATGGTAAAATAACCGGAAGAGAGCATTTTATTATTGAAAATACACTTGGAACAGATGTAAGTGAAGTTATTTCTAATTTTATTAAAAGCTTTTATGGGGGAACAGCATTTATACCTAAAAATATTTATGTACCTGAGACAGATGAGGCAGAACTATTAGAGCAATGGCTTACCTTAAGAAGAGGAAGTAAAGTTTACTTAAAGATTCCCCAAAAGGGTGAAAAAAAATCCACTTTGGATCTGGTATATAAAAATGCTAAAATAACATTGGAAAACTTTAAAATAAAATATCTCCAGGATAGTGAAATTAATAAGACAGCGCTGCAGGAACTTACTGCAATATTGAATCTGAATGAACTTCCAAAGAGAATTGAGTCCTATGATATTTCAAATATTCAGGGAGTTGATTCTGTTGGATCAATGGTTGTATTTGAAGATGGAAGGCCTAAAAACAGTGATTACAGAAGATTTAAGATAAATACGGTAAAAGGAGCCAATGATTATGAAAGCCTTAGGGAAATTCTCAGGAGAAGATTTCAGCATGGACTTAATGAAATTAAGTCCATACAGGAAAGAAATCTTTCATTAAGTAACGGAAAGTTCTGCGTATTCCCTGATCTAATCATGATGGATGGAGGCAGGGGCCAGGTAAATGTTGCCTTGGAAGTACTGCAGGAATTTAATATTGATATACCTGTATGTGGAATGGTAAAGGACGATAAACATAAAACCAGAGGCCTTATTTTTAATAATCAGGAGCAGCCCATAAATTCTCATTCTAATGTAATGAAGCTGATAACAAGAATTCAGGATGAAGTACACAGGTTTGCAATTACATATCATAGAAGCTTAAGGGACAGAAGAGTACTTCATTCAATACTTGAGGATATACCTAACATAGGTGATAAAAGAAGAAAAGAACTTTTAAGAAAATTTGGAAGTATAGATAAAATTAAGGCAGCAAGTTTTGAAGAATTAATAAGTACGGAGTCTATTGATGAAAAAGCTGCAAACAGTATAATAAATTATTTTAAAGCAAATAAGTAACATTTGATATGGAGAGTGATAAAATGAAGTATGTAGTTGATACACATACACATACAATTGTAAGCGGTCATGCATATACCACACTATTAGAGAATGTAAAAGAAGCTTCAAAACAGGGAATTAAATTATTAGGAACAACAGATCATGGCCCCAATATGCCGGGAGGACCCCACTTGTTTTATTTTTCCAATATGAAGGCCTGGCCAAGGAAAATTGATAATGTAACTTTGCTTAGGGGCTGCGAGGCTAATATCACTGACTATAAAGGAAATATTGATATACCTGAATTAATATGCAGGAATCTGGATATAATTATAGCTAGTCTTCATGATGTGTGCATTAAGCCTGGCAGCAGGGATGAGAACACTGAGGCCCTGCTTAATGTAATGGATAATCCGTATATAGATATAATAGGCCATTCAGGTAATCCCATCTTTCCTATATGGGAAGAGAAGGTAGTAAAAAAAGCAAAAGATAAAAATATTTTAATAGAAATAAATAACGGTTCTTTCGGATCAAGGGCTGGAAGTGAAGAAAACTGCTATAAAATTGCAAAGCTCTGCAAGGAAAATGGAGTTAAACTCATACTTGGAAGTGATGCTCATACCTGTTTTCAGATTGGCAGATTTCAAAAGGCAGAAAGCCTCATAAATAAGCTGAATATATCTGAAGATTTAATTATGAATACTGATGAGCTTAAATTAATTAGTTACTTGAAAAAAAAGGGTAAGCTTAAAGACTTAGAACTTGATTAACCAAAATACATACATTATACTATTTATATCTTTAGTATTTCAAGGAGAATGTTTTTATGAATCATGACAATAATTTATATAATAAATTCTGCGAATTTATTGATGAAAGTAATATTTTTATAAATGAACCAATGAAAAATCATACATCATTTAAAGTAGGAGGACCTGCTGATATTTTAGTTACTCCTGAAAACTATGAACAGGTTCAAAGGGCAATAAAATTATGTATAAAAAATAATACTGATTTTTATATAATCGGCAATGGATCTAATCTTCTGGTTAAGGATGGCGGGATCAGGGGAGTTGTAATAAAACTCGCCAAATTAAATGATATTACCGTTGAAGGTGAAAAAATAATAGTACAAAGCGGTGCTGAGCTAAAGGATGTTTCAAAAAGAGCTGTGGAAGAAAGCCTTACAGGTATAGAATTTGCCTGTGGCATACCAGGCAGTGTAGGCGGAGCAGTTACTATGAATGCAGGTGCATATGGCGGAGAAATATGCCATATTATCGAAAGTGCTTTAATATTAGATGAGAATTGTGAAATGAGGACTTTAGGATACCATGAGCTGGAACTTGGATACAGGATAAGTGCTATTCAGAAGTACAAGTATACTGTGCTTCAGGCAGTATTTAAATTGAAAAATGGGAATCATGATGATATTGAAAAAAGAGTTAATGATTTAAATAGAAGAAGGCGTGAAAGGCAGCCTCTTGAGTATCCATCTGCAGGAAGTACATTTAAAAGACCAGAGGGATATTATACTGGTAAGCTTGTAGAGGACAGTGGATTAAAGGGCGTTTCAATTGGAGGTGCTCAGGTGTCTTCAAAGCATTCTGGATTTATTATAAATAAAGGAGAAGCTACTGCTAAGGACATTTTGGATTTAATAGCCTACGTGCAGAAAACCGTTAAAGAAAAGTTTAATGTTGAACTTCAGACTGAAGTAAGAATTATTGGGGAATAACATCTGCTTTTGTGCTGTTAAATGAAATTATATAGTTAGAGAATTATATACTTTGCAGATTTAATTCAAAGTATATATATAAATATATAAATTTAATTCTCTAAAATTAATATGTGAAGGGGGGAAACTACTTTATTTAAAATAAAGTAGTAATAATCATGGGTTATTGTTTAAGAAAGGAAATATTAAACTTACCTGCCTATAAAGCAGGAAAACCAATCAGTGAGGTAAAAAGAGAACTGGGACTTAAACAGGTAATAAAGCTTGCATCTAACGAAAATCCATTGGGATGTTCACCAAGTGTGAAAAAGGTGCTTATGGATTTGGTTAATGAAACACAAATGTACCCTGATGCATCCAATTATGAGCTGAAAAGTGAGCTTGCCAGTGTACTTAATGTTAATGCTGGGAACATATTTTGCAGCACTGGATCTGATGCTTTAATAAAAGTTTTAGCATCTGCCTTTTTGAATGAGGGAGATGAAGCAATAATGGCTGAAGTCACATTTGCAAGATATGACTCAGCAGTAAAGCTTATGGGAGGCAGGAGCATTTTTGTTCCCATGAAGGATAATGCATTGGATATTGATGCCATGGTAAATTGTATTACTGATAAAACAAAGATTATATGGCTTTGTAATCCCAATAACCCAACAGGGACAATATTTACAGCCAGTGACTTGGATAGGGTTTTCAGCCGTATACCAGAAAATGTAATGGTTATTATGGATGAAGCATATATAGAATATGTAACAAACCCGGAATTTCCTGATTCCATAAAGTTAATGAGAAATCATCCTAATGTGATAATTCTTAGGACATTTTCCAAAGCTTATGGACTTGCCGGCTTAAGGGTAGGCTATGGAATTGCAAATGAAGAGTTGGTTAAGTACTTAAATTCAGTAATTGGACCCTTTGATGTAAGCTTATTTGCGCAAAAGGCTGCATTTGCTGCACTAAAGGACAAGGATTTTATAAAATTAGTTCACGATACCAATATAAATGGAAGAGATTATTTATATGCTGAATTTGATAAACTTAATCTGCCATATATAAAAACCAATACTAATTTTATAATGGTAAATGTAAAAACAGATGATGAAACTGTTTTTCAGGAGCTGTTGAAATTAGGTATTATCATAAGACCAGGCTATTTACTGGGCATGAAAGGATGGCTTAGAGTAACAATTGGAACACAGGAGCAAAATGAAAAATTTATTAGTGCTTTAACAAAAGTTTTATGTTAAATATTTAAAGTTAAGATTCTCTTTGGTGCCACTAAGGAGGATCTTTTGCTTTCTGATCAGCTTTATTTAATATTGATTTTCTATGTGTTATAATGTTAAATATAAAACTGTACTAATACACATTGTGTTTTTACATTTGAAAATATGATATAGGAGGATTTAATATGAGATTTGTTATAGTAACAGGTCTTTCAGGAGCGGGAAAGACTCAGGCAATAAGAAGTTTAGAAGATTTAGGATATTTTTGTGTTGATAACCTGCCTCCTACATTAATTCCTAAGTTTGCGGAAGCTTGTTTCCAAACGGATGGAAGAATAGATAAAATAGCATTAGTTATAGATATCAGAGGTGGAGAATTTTTCAATGATCTGTTTGAAACCTTAAAATATTTAGAGAAAGAGAACTATAAATATGAAATATTATTCCTTGATGCTGCTGATGAGGTGCTTATTAAGAGATTTAAAGAATCCAGGAGGAAACATCCCCTGGCACCTGACGGCAGAGTGCTGAGAGGTATACAGCTGGAAAGAAATAAACTCAGGGAAATAAAGGATAGGGCTGATAATATTATTGATACATCTAAATTGTCCCCAAGAGAGCTGAGGGAAGAAATAAGTAAGGTCTACGCAGAAGAAGGACAGATTGAGAATCAGCTTATAATAACAGTTGTTTCATTTGGTTTCAAATATGGTATCCCTGTTGATTCGGATTTAGTTTTTGATGTAAGATTTATAACAAATCCATTTTATATCCCGGAATTAAAGAATTATTCAGGAAACGATAAGCCTGTTAGGGATTATGTTATGAATTTTAAAGAGACCAATGTATTTATTGATAAACTTGAAGATATGCTGGAATTTTTAATACCAAATTATTTAAATGAAGGGAAAAGACAACTCATTGTTTCTATAGGCTGCACAGGGGGAAGACACAGATCTGTTACAATAGCCAATGTAATCTATGAAAAATTAAAAGACAAAAATTATAAGGTCAATATTGAACATAGAGATATCAATGAGGATGTTCATAGAGGTGATAAAAAACTATGAAGATAGTGGATTGGCTGAGACCCGGAATAAAGGTGAAAAGATGGATATTGCTTGGCACAATGGGTATATTGCTTATAGTTTTTGGTATGTTGGAATTTGTCAGGCATAGAATCTATAGCCCGTATTATATAGCATTTTATATATTCCTGGTTTTTTCAGGTATATTTGTACTTTATGTTTCAGTTACAAAAGGTATGAGATCTATAATAGCATTGATTAATAGAGGTTATCTGTCCATATCATTAGATTCAAAGAGATTGGAAAACCTTATTTATGAAAAAAGATTATTGGTTAAGGGACCAAAGATTGTTACTATAGGCGGAGGAACAGGCCTTTCTACAATGCTTAGAGGACTTAAATACTATACATCTAATATTACAGCTGTTGTTACTGTAGCTGATGATGGCGGTGGATCAGGTGATTTAAGAGAGGATTTGGGAATTCTTCCTCCTGGAGATATAAGAAACTGTATAATGGCATTGTCAGATACTGAGCCATTGATGGAAGAGCTCCTGCAATACAGATTTAAAGACGGCAGGCTTAAGAATCAAAGTTTTGGAAATCTTTTTTTAGCTGCAATGGATGGTATATCAAATAATTTTGAGGAAGCAGTGCAAAAAATGAGCTCTGTACTGGCTGTAACCGGTAAAGTCATTCCTGTTACACTGGACAATGTGATTTTAAAAGCCAGGCTGAAAAATGGAAATGTTGTGGAAGGAGAGTCCAATATACCGGAAGAGGCATTAAAGCAAGACAGTCCAATAGACAGAGTCTTTATAGATCCTGGTGATGCAAAGGCTCTTAAGGAATCAGTAGATGCAATTATGGAAGCAGATGCAGTAATTCTCGGCCCTGGAAGTATATATACAAGTGTTATTCCAAACCTTTTAGTTAAAGATATAGCCAGTGCACTAAAAAAGACTAAGGCAATTGTTATTTATGTAGCTAACATTATGACACAGCCTGGTGAAAGTGATAATTATACTGTTGCAGATCATATTAATGCTATTGTGAAGCATGCAGGTGATATAGTTGACTGTGTAGCTGTTAATGTAGGAAAGATGGATAAGGAACTTGAGAAAAAATATAAGGATGAAGGTTCCTGTATGGTTTCTATAGGAGAAGATAAAATTAAAGATAAGGGAATTGAAATATTAAAAGGTGATTTTATAAAAGTTACTAATGGTCTTGTAAGGCATAACGCAGAAAAACTTTCTTCTGTGCTCATAGAGACAATAATGGAGAAAAAGCTTCTTTATGATAAAAAGAAAATCATTGAGTATTTCTACTTATCAGAACGTTTAAAAGAAAAGAAAAAAAATAGGGAGCAATAAATATGTCATTTTCATTAAAGGTAAAAAATGAAATCTGCAGATATACTGAATTAGAAAAAGATGAAGCTATAGCATTGCTTTCGGCAATTATGAAAGTAAGCGGCACATTAACACTTGGTACAAACAGACATATAGGCTTTAGAGTAACAACAGAGAACCCTGCCATAGCCAGACTTGTTTTCAAATTATTAAAAGAAAAATTTAATATACACTCAAAGATACTTGTTAAAAAAAGCAATTCTTTAAAGAAAAACAACGTTTACCTTATACTAATCAATGAAGAAGCCGGCGTAAAGCAATTATTGATGCAGGTTGGAGTACTTAAAGAAGATGATAGCTTCATAGCCATTGATTACAGCATTTCAGATAAAATTGTAAAAAATGAGAAATGTAAAAGATTATATATAAGGGGAGCCTTTTTAGGCGGGGGAAGTGTGAGCAATCCTGAGAAAACTTATCATCTTGAATTTGTTACTCACGATGAAACATATGCTGCATCATTAAGTAATCTTATAAACAGTTTCGGGTTGGCTTCCAAGGTGATTCAAAGGAAGAGCAGTTATGTAGTCTATATAAAAGAGGGAGAACAAATTGTTGATCTGCTAAATATAATAGGGGCTCATACATCTTTGCTGGAGCTTGAGAATGTCAGGATAATGAAGGAAATGAGAAACAATGTAAACAGATTGGTAAATTGCGAAACTGCAAATTTAAGCAAAACTGTAAATGCAGCAGTAAGGCAGGTGGAAAGCATTAAGCTCATTGAAAGGGAAATAGGACTTAAAAGACTTCCTAAGAATTTAAGGGAAATTGCAGAATTAAGACTAGCTTACCCTGATGAGTCATTAAAGGAATTAGGAGAAATGCTTATACCTGCTGTAGGAAAATCCGGAGTAAATCACAGACTTAGAAGAATTGAAAAAATAGCAGGAGAACTAAAAAGAGAAGGCAGATAGGGGGGATATTATGTCGAAACATGATGATATTATAAGCCATATACTTTCACTGGAGGTAGGAACTAAAATATCTGTAAGAAGTGTAGCAAATGATTTGGGAGTCAGTGAAGGGACAGCTTACAGGGCCATAAAGGATAGCGAGAACATGGGAATTGTAACAACAATGCCAAGAATTGGAACAGTAAGAATAGAAAAAGTTGAAAAAAAAAGCATTGAGGCATTAACCTACGGCGAGGTTATAAATATAATTGATGGTACTTTACTTGGGGGAAAAGATGGTATACATAAAACATTAAATAAATTTGTAATAGGTGCTATGACTATTGATGCCATGGTCAGGTATATTACTCCAGGATGCTTGGTCATTGTTGGAAACAGGGAGGAAGCTCAAAGGCTTGCACTTATGAATAATTCAGGAGTTCTTATTACAGGAGGATTTGGCTGTTCAGATGAAATAAAAGGCTTAGCCAACGAAAGATGCCTGCCTATAATATCTTCTTCCTATGATACATTTACCATTGCAAGCATGATAAATAAGGCAATTTCAGAAAGCCTTATAAAAAAGGATATAGTTCTGGTTGAAGATATTATGGAAGGTAACCCATATTATCTTAAAGCTGATGATACGGTGGAAAGATGGAAAGAACTAATGGAAAGCACCCAGCATGAAAGATATCCTGTTGTGGACAATGATATGAAGATAGTTGGTATAATCACTCTTAAGGAAAATAAAAGCAATACTAAATTAGATGATGTTATAGGAAAAATAATGATAAAAGACCCAATAACAGTAACTCCAAATACTACAGTGGCATATACAGCTCATATTATGGGATGGGAAGGAATTGAACTATGCCCTGTAGTTAAGGGCAAAAAACTTATTGGAGTTATAACAAGACAGGATGTTATAAAGGCACTGCAGTATATTGTAAAACAGCCTCAGGCAGGAGAGACCATTGAGGATTTAATTTTAAAAAATTTAGATTTTAAATATGATAATGGAAGAATGCACTTTTATGGTAAAATCGTTCCTGAAATGCTGGATCCAATTGGGACAGCTTCCTGGAGCTCATTGAACATGATGCTTTCGGCTGTTGGAATTATATCTTTGAGGCAGAAAAATAATATAAATATTTCTGTTGACAGTATAGCCACCTATTTCATGAGACCGGTGCAGATAGACAGCGTAATAGATATTTATACCGATATCCTCGATATGGGAAGAAATTTCTCAAAAATTGAGGTTAATATGTACGACAAAAATAAGGAATCTATTGCAAAAACAATAATGTCAGTTAAGGTCTTTAGAAAATAAATAATTCATACTTAGGAAGAAGGTGATTTTTTATTGGATAATAAGGTAAAGTGGGTCAGTCTGCATCAGCATACAGGCTATTCTTTATTAGATGGTTCCGGCAAAATACCGCAAATAATTGACAGAGCTGTGGAACTAGGCATGGACAGTATTGCTATTACTGACCACGGAGTTATGTATGGCTGTGTTGAATTTTATAAGGAGGCCAAGGCAAAAGGTATAAAACCAATAATTGGATGTGAAGTATATGTAGCATCTAAATCAAGGCTTATAAAAAGCACTGATGGAGGAAATGAAACTCATCATCTTGTACTTTTGGTGAAGAACCAAACTGGTTATAATAATTTAATGAGGATTGTTTCTGATGCTTCTATTGAGGGATTTTACTATAAACCCAGGACGGATCATGAATACATTAAGCAGCACAGCAGTGGAATTATTGCTTTAAGTGCCTGTCTTGGAGGCGAAATTCAATCATATCTTCTAAATGATAACTATGAAAAAGCCAGGGAAACGGCGCTGTTTTATAAAGAAACCTTTAAAGACGGATTTTATTTAGAGCTTCAATATCATGGAATAGAAGAGCAGCTGAAGGTAAATGAACTTCTTATAAAACTTTCAAGGGAAATAGATGTGCCGCTGGTTGCAACTAATGATGTGCATTATATTAAAAAAGAAGACTACAAAGCACATGATATTCTTCTTTGCATTCAAACTGGAAAAACAGTAGATGATGAAGACAGGATGAGATATCCTTCAGATGAATTTTATCTTAAATCACCAGAGGAGATGTATAAAACTTTTTCATACATACCTGAGGCACTTGAAAATACAGTTAAAATAGCTGAGCAGTGTAATTTCGATTATGAGTTTCATGTTTCAAAGCTGCCTAAATTTCCCCTGCCTGAAGGCACAGATCCTTATGAATATCTAAGGAGCTTGTGTTATAAGGGAATCAGGGAAAGGTACCCGGATGTAACTGATGATTTGAAAAAAAGGCTGGAATATGAATTAAATATTATTAACCAAATGGGCTATGTAGATTATTTCCTAATTGTCTGGGATTTTATAAAGTTTGCAAAAGACAATGGGATTATGACTGGCCCTGGAAGAGGATCCGGAGCAGGCTCCATAGTGGCTTACACACTGGGAATTACAAAGATAGATCCAATAAAATACAATTTAATATTTGAGCGGTTTTTAAATCCTGAACGTGTGTCCATGCCGGATATTGATAGTGATTTTTGCTATGAAAGGCGTCAGGAAGTTATTGATTATGTAGTACAAAAGTATGGTAAGGACAATGTATCACAAATAATAACATTTGGAACTATGGCTGCAAGAGCATGTATAAGGGATGTTGGAAGAGCTATGAGTTATCCATATGCTGAAGTTGACAGAATAGCTAAAATGATACCAACTATGCTTAACATAACTATTGACAAGGCACTTGAGATTAATCCTGAATTGAAAAAGGCCTATGATGATGAAGAAAGAACTAAAGATTTAATTGATGTGGCAAGATCACTGGAGGGTCTGCCAAGGCATACATCTACTCATGCAGCAGGAGTTGTAATTGCATCAAAGCCTCTGGTAAATTATGTGCCCCTTCAAAAGAATGAAGATAATATTGTAACTCAGTTTACCATGGGAACCCTTGAAGAGCTTGGACTTTTGAAAATGGATTTCCTTGGACTAAGAACACTTACGGTACTAAGGGATGCAGTAGCATTTATAAAAGAAAATAAGGGCATAACTATAGATTTAGATAAATTGGACTTTGATGATAAAAATGTATATAAAATGATTGGAGAGGGAAAAACTGTAGGTGTATTCCAGCTGGAGTCACCTGGTATGACATCCTTTATGAAAGAATTAAAGCCTGATAACCTGGAGGATATTATAGCAGGTATCAGCCTTTACAGACCAGGCCCTATGGCTGAAATACCTAAGTATGTTAAGAACAAATATAATCCTGAGGAAATTCGATACATTACACCTGAACTGGAACCTATTCTTTCAGTTACCTACGGATGCATGGTTTACCAGGAACAGGTAATGCAGATTGTACGTGACCTGGCTGGATATTCCATGGGAAGAAGCGATTTAGTAAGGCGTGCAATGTCAAAAAAGAAACATCATGTTATGGAAGAAGAAAGACATAATTTTATATATGGCATAACAGATGAAAATGGTGAAGTTACAGTCCCAGGATGTATAAGAAACGGCATCAGCGAAGATGCCGCAAATAAAATATTTGATCAGATGATGGACTTTGCCAGTTATGCTTTTAACAAATCCCATGCAGCAGCTTATGCTGTAATAGGTTTTCAAACCGCATACTTAATGTGTTACTACCCCACTGAGTTTATAGCAGCTATGCTTAACAGTGTAATGGGTGACAGTGAAAAGGTAGCATATTATATAAGATTTGCTAATGAGTGCGGAATTCAGGTATTGCCTCCTGATATAAATGAAAGCTATGCTAAATTCACTGTTAAGCGTGACAAAATAAGGTTTGGATTAGCTGCTGTTAAAAATGTAGGCAAAAATGTTATAGACAGTATAGTAATGTCAAGACAGCAAAAAGGAAAGTTCAAAGATCTGGTTGATTTCTGCAATAAGATAGATATCAGCTGTATAAATAAAAGAGTTGTGGAAAGTCTGATAAAAGCAGGAGCTTATGACTGTTTTAATGTTTATCGTTCAAGAATGCTTGCTGTTTATGAAAAAGTATTAGATTCAATTTCTAGTGACAGAAAAAAAAATATAAAAGGACAAATAAATTTATTCACGGATTTTGGCAACAGTGCTGAATTTAACAGCATAGAAATTAAATATCCTGAAATAAAAGAATTTGATAAAAAATATATATTATCTATGGAAAAAGAAATGACAGGTTTGTACATTTCAGGACACCCCCTTGAAGAATATGAGGATGTTTTAAAAAGGGCTGTGTCTACAAGCATAATAGACCTGGTTACAACGCAATCTTTAGAAGATGGAAATACTGAGCTGAATTCCAGAATTAAGGACGGAAGTAAGGTTATAATAGGCGGTATAATATCTTCAGTTAGCAAAAAAGTAACCAGGAAAAATGATATGATGGCTTTTATAGTGGTGGAGGATCTGTATTCAAGTATTGAGGTTGTTGTATTTCCTAAGGTATTTGAAAGATACAAATCACTTCTAGTTGAAGATGGAATAGTTTTAATTACAGGCAGAGTAAGTATAAGGGAGGAAGAACAGCCCAAAATACTATGTGAGGAAATACGTCCATTAATTAAATCCAACTTTCAGAGTATATATATACTTGTAGAAGAGAATAAGATGGTTAGAATTACCCTGGAGGAGCTAAAACCGTTATTAAGGGAGTATAAAGGAGATATACCAATTTATATCTGTACTAAAAAAGAGAGAAAAAAGTATTTAATTGATAAGGAATTCTGGGTTGATGGAAGCATTGATATACTAAGCGAATTAAGAAAAAAAATTGGTGACCAAAACTTCAAAACAGTATAATTTTTGTACTTTAATGCAAAATATTAGAGAAGGATTGTAAACTTCTCTAATTTTTTTATTTTTTTCGTAAAGCATTGAATAATTATATAGAATCTAATAAAATTAACGTATATTGAAGTGAAAAAAATAGCATATTATGCTATAATAATTAATAAAGATTGATAACAAGTATGCTACAATGTAGCTGGGACATAATATGTCCCATATGGACGTAGGAGGTATATTATGAAAACAATAGCTGTATTAACAAGTGGCGGAGACGCTCCAGGAATGAATGCTGCTATTAGAGCAGTGGTTAGAACCGGCGTTGAAAATGGCATTAAAGTAATGGGTATTCAAAGGGGATACAGTGGTCTTATTAATGGAGAAATTTTTGAAATGGACAGACACAGTGTTTCTGACATCATTCAAAGAGGCGGCACAATATTAAGAACTGCCAGATGTGAGGAATTTAAAACAGAAGAGGGCAGAAAAAGAGGAGCCAGCATTTTAAAAGCCTTTGGCATTGATGGATTGGTTGTAATTGGAGGGGACGGTTCATTTCATGGAGCCCAGCTTCTATCAAAACTTGGAATTGCTACCATTGGACTGCCAGGAACAATAGATAATGATTTATCTTATACTGACTACACAATTGGATTTGATACTGCAATTAACACAGTTTTGGATGCAATAAATAAATTGAGAGATACATCAACATCACATGAAAGAGTAAGTATAGTTGAGGTAATGGGAAGAAATTGCGGCGATATAGCACTCTATGCAGGCATAGCAGGAGGTGCAGAAGAAATAATAGTTCCAGAGAAAGAATTTAGTGAAGATGAATTATGCAAAACTATCCTTCAAGGAAAGCTGAGAGGTAAAATGCACAGCTTAATAATCCTTGCTGAAGGTGTTGGCGGCGCAGGCAAGCTAGCTACAAAGGTTGAGGAAATAACAGGAATAGAAACAAGAGCAACAATACTTGGCCATATTCAAAGAGGTGGAAGTCCATCATGCTTTGACAGAGTTTTGGCTTCAAGATTAGGATACAGAGCTGTTGAACTGCTTATTGAAGGAAAATCTTCAAGAGTTGTAGGTATGAGGAATGGCCAGATTGTAGACGATGATATTGATGAGGCCCTAAGCTTACCAAGAAGATTTGATGAAAATTTATATAATATTGCAAATGTACTTTCACGCTAATTTGATTATATAATTAATAAATAAGGTTAAAAATGAAAAAATAAAATATAAGGAGAAAGAAGTATGCAAAAAACAAAAATGATTTTTACAATAGGTCCTGCCAGTGAAAGTGAGGAAGTTTTATCTAAGCTTATTGAAGCAGGGATGAGTTGTTCAAGACATAATTTTTCACATGGAGATCATGAAGAGCATGCTGTAAGAATAAACTTAGTAAAAAAACTAAGGAAAAAATACAATAAGCAGATTGGAATAATACTTGATACAAAAGGACCTGAAATAAGAACAGGCTATTTCCCTGAGAAGGTTGAACTGGTTGAAGGTACTAACTTCACCATAGTTTGCGGAGAAGATGTTGAGGGAGATGCAACAAAATGTAATCTTAGCTATAGAGGATTATATAATGATGTTAAACCTGGAGATATGATATTAATGGCAGACGGACTTGTAGGGCTTCAGGTTAAAGAAGTAAAAGGAACAGATATACTTTGTGAAGTTAAAAACAGCGGAGCTATAAGTACAAAGAAGAATGTTAATGTTCCAAATGTAAAAACAAATCTTCCATCTTTTACAGATAAGGATGTGGATGATTTAAAATTTGGATGTGACATGGGAGTAGACTATATTGCAGCTTCCTTCATAAGAAAGGCTTCTGACGTTCTCGCCATAAGAAAGTTATTAGAGAAGTTTGGTGGACATGATATACAGATAATATCAAAAATCGAAAACCAAGAGGGCGTTGACAATATTGATGAAATAATAAAGTTTTCTGATGGTATAATGGTTGCCAGAGGTGATATGGGATCAGAAATTCCAATTGAGAAGGTACCATTAATACAGAAATTAATAATAGAGAAATGTAATAAAGCTGGCAAATTTGTTGTAACAGCTACGCAGATGCTTGATTCTATGGAAAGAAATCCTAGACCAACCAGAGCAGAAGCTTCAGATATTGCAAATGCAATATTTGATGGGACTGATGCTATAATGCTAAGCGGAGAGTCAGCTAATGGTAAATGGCCTGTTGAAGCTGCACAAACTATGGCAAGGATAGCACAGGCTGCAGAATCAAAGCTAAATTATGCTTCCATTTTGAAGAAAAAGAGAGAATCTCATGTATTAAGTGTTGCCAATGCTATAAGTGTGGCAACATGTACAACAGCTTCAGAACTTAATGCATCAGCAATTATTACAGCAACACAAAGCGGTTATACTGCAAAAATGGTTTCAAAGTATCGTTCAGAATGCCCGGTTATTGCAGTTACCACTAGTGAAGTAGTAGCTAGAAGGTTAGCATTAAACTGGGGAGTTTATTCTATTGTTACTTCAAAAATGAAATCAACTGATGAATTAATTGAAAAGTCAGTGGATATTGCTTTAAAATCAGGTTATGTTAAAAAGGGTGACCTTGTAGTTATAGCTGCAGGAATACCAGTGTCTTATTCCGGAACAACAAATATGTTAAAAGTTCATGTAGTTGGAGATATTCTTGTTCAGGGAAGAGGTGCAGGAGTTAACCCTGGATATGGAACAGTTAAAATTGTTAAAAATGCAAAAGAAGCAGATGAAATCCTGGAGGATGGAGATATTCTTGTAGTAAAGAATTTAGACAGGGACTATCTATCTGTACTTAACAGAGTATCAGGAGTTATTGCAGAGGAAGGTGGATTAACATCCCATCTGGCAATAGAATGTATTTCAAATGAAATTCCATTAATATGCGGTGCAGGTGGTGCATTAGACATATTAAAGACAGGATCTTTTGTAACCATGGATGTGTCAAGAGGTATTGTTTACAACGGAAGAGCAAACATTATGTAATTTTAAGTTTAAGGGACGGTTAACAATTTATCAGCCTCTGATTTTTTAAGGGACGGTTAACAACTTAATGAAGGATATAAGGGGACGGTTAATAACTAACTAGTTTCTGGAACCTATGGGTATAGGTACCTCACTTAAGGTCAATACTATTAAAATAGTAGAAATTAACAAAAGTGAGGTGCTTTTTTTGCCAAGAACTGAAAGAATAAAATTTGAAGATGCAATATATCATGTGATGGTTAGAAGTATAACGGAAGTCCCATTGTTTAAGAATGATGATGACAAGGAAAAATATTTGAATCAGATGAAAAATTACCAAATAATATATGGATTTAAGGTTTATGCATATTGTATGATGAGCAACCATGCTCATTTTATAATAGATTCCAATGGGGCGGACATATCAAAAATAATGCATGGGTTAAATTTTAAATATGCAATAACATTCAACCGAATTCATGATAGACATGGTCATGTGTTTCAGGATAGGTTTAAGAGTAAAATAGTAGACACAGACAGATACTTAATCACTTTATCAGCTTATATTCACAATAATCCACTGAAAATAAAGGGTTATGAAACATGCCCGGAAAAATATAAATATTCAAGCTTAAGTGTATATTTAGGTATTGAAAAAGATAAAATAGGTCTCTTAGATGAAGCATACATAATGCAAATGTTGGGGCCAAATGTAAATAAAGCAAGGGAAAACTATCTCAAGCTTGTATATATGTGTGACAAAGAGAAATTAAAGAAGGAAATAGAATTTGAAGATGAAAAAACTGAGTATAGAAGCGAAAGAAAAATATTAGCAAGAAACTTTAATCCTGAGAAAATATTACAATTCATATCAGAAGAAACAGGAATAAATAAAGTTATGCTATATGTTAAAAATAACAGAAATAATAAGTCTGCAAGGGCATTAGCAGTATTATTAATGAGGAGTCTCTGTAATTTTAAAATGAAGCATATATGCGAAATCCTTGGTAATATAACTGAGTCAAGAGTATCAAAGCTCTGTTCTATTGGAGTTGAATTAATATCAACGGCGGATAGGTATAAGGATATTGTAAACAAATTTATTATTCAGCAAGCATCTCAATAAAATCAAAACAATTTAAATTATATTTTTATAAACCTTAATTTTTTTAAATATTAATATAAGGTTTTATTTGCATACATTTAATTATTATGTACAATCCTAAATAAGGATTTAAAGCAAAAAATTAATAAAATAAAATCAGCTTAAACAATTAATATTATAATATAAATAGATAATTATAAAAAATTAACCGTCCCCTAAAGGAGGTCGATATTAATGGTTGATATAGCTCTACTTGGCTGTGGTGGAGGTATGCCAATGCCTGAAAGGTTTTTGTCCTCTCTGCTTATTAATTTTAAAGGTAAAAAGATTCTTATAGATTGCGGTGAAGGAACTCAGGTGTCAATGAAAATGCTTGGCTGGGGATTTAAATCTATTGATGTAATATGTATAACCCATGCCCATGGTGATCATATTGTTGGGCTTCCCGGGTTGCTTGCAACTATCGGCAACAGTGGAAGAACAGAGCCAATTACAATTATAGGACCTGAAGGTATTGAGAATATTATAAAGGGACTTAGGGTAATTGTTCCATATTTACCTTATGAAATTAATATAATTGAATCTCCAAAACGCATCGTGGAGGAAGATGACATTATAATATCTACAATAGAGCTTGACCATTCATCACCCTGCATAGGATATAGCTTTTATATAAAAAGAAAGCCGAAATTTGACGTAGAAATGGCAAATTCAAACATGGTACCAAAGATTCTATGGAGCAGGCTTCAAAAGGGAGAAAATATTAATTATAAGAATAGAGAGTATAAGCCTGAAATGGTGCTTGGAAGTGAAAGAAAGGGTATAAAACTCAGCTTTATTACAGATACAAGACCCACTGATAAAATACCTCAGTTTATTTTTCACAGCGATTTATTTATATGTGAAGGTACCTATGGCAATGATTCGGATATAGAAAAGGCTGAAAAAAATAAACATATGACATTTAGTGAAGCAGCAAAACTTGCTCTGGAAGGTGATGTTCATGAACTTTTACTTACTCATTTTAGTCCTGCCATGACTGATCCTGAACTGTACAAAATAAATGCTGTAAACATTTTTCAGAATACTATAATAGGTAGAGACAGGCTTGTTAAGATTTTATCATTTAATGATGATACTTGTCGAATGCTACCAGGCAGCACCCGGAATATGTAAGATGCTACCAGGCAGCACCCGAATTTTAAAGGATATAGTCGATACGACCATATCCTTTAAAATTTGCTTTAAACAGCCAAACCCATTTTATTTTCTGATTGCTTTTCCATTTGTGCAGCAGTATAGTTTACAAGATCTACTGTTCTGCAGGAATAACCCCATTCATTGTCATACCAGGAAACAACCTTAACCATATTGCCTTGCATTACCATAGTTGAAAGACCATCTACTATGGAGGAACGCTCATCACCTTTGTAATCTATTGAAACAAGGGGCTCTTCTGAGTAACCAAGAATTCCCTTCATGCACCCATTGGCAGCTTCTTTAAATGCATTGTTAACTTCCTTTACTGTAACATTTTTGGAAACCTCACATACTAAATCTGTAAGAGATACTGTAGGCGTAGGTATTCTAACTGAGAAACCGTTTAACTTACCATTAAGGTTTGGCAGTACTTTGCCCACAGCTTTTGCAGCTCCGGTGGTGGTAGGAATTATGGATTCGCCGGCAGCTCTTGCTCTTCTTAAATCTTTATGATTTTTATCTAATAATCGCTGATCATTGGTATAGGAATGTATGGTTGTCATTAAGCCTTTTATTATTCCAAATTTATCATCCAATACCTTTGCAAAAGGAGCCAGGCAATTTGTTGTGCAGGAAGCATTAGATATTATAACATGCTTATCTACGTCTAAGCATTCTTCATTTACACCCATTACTATAGTTATATCTTCATCTTTCCCTGGAGCAGTTAATATAACCTTTTTAGCTCCGGCTTTAATATGCTTCATGAGACTTTTCTTATCTTTAAAAGCCCCTGTAGACTCCACAACTATATCAACATCCATAGCTTCCCATGGCAGATTTTCAGGATCTTTTTCCTTCAGCACTTTTATACTTTTACCATTTACAATAATCATATCTTCCTTGGCTTCAACATCTCCCTGAAATTTACCATAGCATGAGTCATATTTGAAAAGATGTGCCAAAGTCTTACTATCACCTCTGGCATTTATAGCAACAATTTCAACATTTTCTCCAAGCCTGTTTTGAGCAGTTCTAAGCACAGTTCTCCCAATTCTTCCAAACCCATTAATAGCTACTTTAATAGACATGTGATTTCCCCCTGTATTTTTATTAATATGAGTAATATATAAAATATATACTATATATAATATGTAATTATTCATATATGTGATACATTATTTATATCAATAATACTCATATATGTCAACCTTGTTTATAGGTCAATTAAATTAAATTAGCTTAATTTAACAGTAGAATATTCCTAATTACTAAATATTTTGAAATATATATTCACTAATGTTAAAATAATAAAGAAATCATACCATGATAAATTTTGGGGGTAAAAAAGATGAATAAAAAAGATTTGGCTGATATAAGAAAAGAATTTAAAATTGGGAGCTACAATCTTTCAATAAAAGAAGTATATAGTGTGTACTTAAAAAAAGATAATGCTCAGATAATAACAAAGGAATTAAATCAATTTGAAATGATGGATATTGAAAAAAGGGAACTTTATTTGGGTAACTTCAAAAAGGTTCTAACAGGAACAATAGATTCTAAAATATTTGAGTTGGATTTCCAGTGTAAAAATAATGATGACGATTCTAAAAATACCCAGCAGATTTTATACAAAGCTTTAAGCAATGACGAAAGCATAGTTAACTGCGGCGACCAGATAGTAGATAAAATATCAAAGAATTATACATATGATACTGATATTGTTATAAATTTTGTTAAGGCAGAGTACATTAAAGGAAATAAGAAGAAAAGTACTGAAGGAGAAGATTCCATAAACGATTATGTACAAGCTATAGATATTATATTATGCACTATAAACAAGGTGGACGCACCAAAAAAGGTTTTAAAATTCGATTATTCTGAAATGAAATTTAAACCTAATTCTTCATTGGATTTTGTAATTAATTTAAATTCTCCTTTAGATGGATTTATGTTCCCAGGTATTTCTTCGCAATCTGTGGATGTAAACAAGATTATCTATTATTCATCAAAATCAAAGCAAATAAATTCTGTTTTTGTGGAAAGTGTTTTAAACTGCATGGTTAAGCCAACGGCCATAGAGGAAAAGGAAAGCTTTAATGCAATTATAAACACTGTAGTTGGTGGTACAATTAAACCGGATACTATGCAGGAAATATATGAAAGGATAAATGACAAGCTTGAAGTTGAAGAGGATAAAGAAGATGAAGATGAACCAAAGGTAAATATGAATGATATAGAAAAAGTTTTAGAAGAAAGCGGAGTTGAAAATACAGACGCTGTAAAGCTTGCATTTGAAGAAGTATGCGGTAAGGATTATGAATTTAAGGTTAGAAACATTGTACCTGATTTTAAAAGTAGATCAATAAAAATAGAAAATGAAAAAACCAATATAACAATAACTCCAGGAGATCTGCGCTGTATAAAACAAATTAGAAATAAAAACGGTATTAAGTGTCTTCTAATTGAGTTAAAAGATGATGTAGAAATAAACGGACTTAAATTAGAAACAGAAGAAGTAGAGGATATATAAATATTTAATAAATTAATATTACAGGTACGGTTTGTAATCTACCTCAAAACCGCACCTGGATCCCTTAATAATTTTTCAAATTCATCTTTTGGTACTGGCTCGCTAAACAGAAAGCCTTGAGCCATTTGACAATTATGCCTTTTAAGATAATTCAGCTGATCAATATTTTCTACACCTTCTGCAATAATATAAAGATTTAGTTTGTGTGCTAATTCAATGATTGCTCGGGCAATTATTTCTTCAGTAGAATCTTCAATAACATTATTTAAAAATGATTTGTCAATTTTAAGAACATCTATTGGAAATAACTTTAAATAATTAAGTGATGAATATCCTGTTCCGAAATCGTCTAAAGAGACATGAATGCCCATATTTCTCAACTTATTAAGCATTTTTATGGAAAAATTAAAATCAAGCATAACTATACTTTCTGTTATTTCTACATTAAGCCATTTAGGATCTAATCCAGTTTCTGAAAGTATTTCCTGAATTATATCAACCAGATTTTCCTGTTCAAACTGCTTTGTAGAAAGATTTACTGATACTCTAAGAGGATCATATCCCATTTTCTGCCACTGAGCATTTTGTTTACAGGCATCATATAATACTTTTTTGCCAATTTCCATTATAAGTCCAGTTTCCTCAGCCAAAGGAATAAATTCTAATGGAGGAATAATGCCTTTTTTTGGGTGATTCCACCTTACCAGTGCCTCCATGCCGGTTAGTTTCCCGGAGGATAAATCTATCTGAGGCTGATAATACACTAAAAATTCATCGTTTTTAATACCTTTAATTAAATCTCTTTCCATTTTTAATTTTTTAGACATTTTTATATTCATTTCTTTTGAGTAAAATAGATATCTTTTTTTACCGTTTTCTTTAGCGTAATACACAGCTATATCAGCATTTTTAAGAAGTTCATTAAAATTGCAGCCGTCTTTTGGGTAAAGTGCAATACCAATGCTGGCAGAAACTGAAATTTCTTTTCCTTTAATATTTATTGGATATTTAAAAAGATTTAGTATTTTTTCAGCATTATTTACTATGTCCTCCATATAAAAAGTATTTCTTTGTAGAAAAATAAACTGATCTCCGCCAAATCTTGAACAATCATTTAAAATGCTTATCTTATTTTTTATTAAATTACTTATTTCTTTTAATAATGCATCACCAATATTATGACCATATGTGTCATTAACTGATTTAAAATTATCAATATCCATAAAAAACAAAGCAAATCCCTTATTTTTACCTTTGCATTTAAGTATTTGATTTTCTACAGTCTTTTCCATTAAGGATTTGTTTGGCATGCCAGTCAGCTGATCATAGTATGCCATTTTCTTTATTACTTCATCATCATTCTTTTTTTTGGTAACATCAGTAATGGATCCTGCAATTCTTACTGGGCTGCCAAATGAATTATAAACAGCTTTTCCTCTAATCAAAATCCACTTAAAATTACCAGGTTTAGTTTTTATTCTGCATTCATATGAAAAAAATGATGTTTTTCGACTTATATGCTCATTTAAAGCCTTCTTAAATGATAATAAGTCCTTATGGTAGTAAAGCAGATTTAAACAATCTGAATAGCTGATTATTTCATCTTCATTTAAATCCAGTATTCCTTTAAATTGTTTCGAGGTATAAAATTCCAGAGTTAATAGGTTCATATCCCATAACCCGTCATTTGCACCTTCAAAGGCAAGTCTATAGCGTTCCTCGCTTACACTCAGATCCTTTTCCATATTTTTTAATTGGGTTATATTCATGCCCATTGATATACAATAGATTAAGTTACCCTTATCATCATGCACTAAACAGTTTGACCATAGTACATTTATATAACTTCCGTCCCTGCATCGCAGCACATCTTCCTGCTCTCCTCCAACAGCACCTTCATTCATCATAATAAAAAATGAGTCCATACATAAATTAATTGATTCATCAGCTATGGTGTGCCTCCACTCCTGACCAAGTACCTCATCTTCAGAAAAACCAGTGACCTTTTGGGCATATTTATTGAATTTTATTAAATCACCATTAGGATACCATACGTCTATGATAATACTTGCATTATCAATGACGTTTAATAAGAAGTTTCTAGCTTCACATGAGTTTTCATTACCAATTTTACATTTGATTAAATCTTCAAATAATTCATGGATAGGCTTTTTATTATATTCCATTTCCACACCTCGATTTAAAATATAACAGCCTCAATTTCCAACCATAATTATTAAAAATATGTTATATTAATTATATAATAATGCTGATGATAATATTTATCAATAAAAAATCAGTATTATTTGAAAAATTTGTAGAAATTTATTACAAAAGAAAATTTGATATATATACTTAACATGGTAAAATAAAATTATATAATAACTTAAGTAGATTATACTGGGGGATATGCATATAATGGTGTGGAAAATTAAAAAATTTAATGAATTAAATGCTGAAGAAATATACAAAATATTAAATATAAGAAATCAGGTATTTATAGTTGAACAGCAGTGCCCATACTTAGACTGCGATGGCAGGGATATGAAGTCATATCATTTATTTCTGGAGAATAATAATGAAATTGCGGCTTATTTGAGAATAATTGAAAAAGGGATTTCATATAATGAAATATCAATTGGAAGGGTATTGGTGAATTCTAAATACCGTGGAAAAGGATTAGCCAGGGATATGATGAAAAAGGCCATTGGATATATTAATAATCAGCTTAATGAAACTAGTATAAGAATAGAGGCACAGGCATATTTAATTGATTTTTATAAGTCCTTGGGATTTAAACAGACTTCAGAGGTATTTTTAGAAGATAATATACCGCACATTGAAATGTTATACACAAAAAACCATTAATTATTTAAGGGGTGGTTATCATAGAAAAAAAGTTGTATTTATCCAATACAGATAAAAAAATATGCGGCGTATGTGGTGGAATGGCTGAATACTTTGAAATAGACTCTACTGTAATCAGAGTAATCTGGATAGTGTTAGGACTTTGCTGGGGCAGCGGAATTATTGCTTATTTTATCTGCGCATTGGTAATGCCTCATAAACCTGATTGTGAAATATAATAAAAAAGCGAATATATTATTATAATATGCACATACTATTTTCATAGAGAGGTGATTAGCCATGGGAAAGTATTTAAATGACAATTATTTAAGGTTAGTCCGAAAATAATTTCAAAGTTTCCATACGTTCACTAATCTTGATGCCAGGAGATAATTATATTTCCTGGCTTTATTTATTTTGTCGAATGTAACCAGGTAGCACCCGAAAAATGCTGAATGCTACCAGGTAGCACCCGAATTTTGTAGGGATTTTTTATCAATAACTAAGTTATAAATTAATCCGGCCAGTACCAATAACCCACCAATAAGCTTACCGCTTGATATATTACCTTTAACAAAATAATCAATGATGATACCTGTAAAGAGCTGACCTACAAATATTAATAGTGTTAGATAAAATGAGGATATTCTAGGTGTAATGTAATTTGATAATACTATTAACAGAACTCCTGCAACACCTCCCAGGTAAGCCCAAAACGGTACGTCTCCGGACTTTAAACCAGATAAATTAATTTTTTCTCTGCTCAATATAAAAAATATAACTGAAAAAAATAATCCAACAATGTAGTTAAAAAAAGTGCTTTGAAAAATTCCAATTTCCTTTGCCAAATTAGAATTTATAATTCTGGATACTACTACTGAAACTCCAGCCAGTATAGAAATGACTATATATAACATTTAAATTACCTGCTACTCAAAATATGGTCAAATGTATCCATACTGAGAAAATTCCTGTTTCATTGTACCCTGTCTTGCCTAAGCTACTACAGTTTGTATAGCACTCCACAGGCGTAAATTCCCGAAATAGCCTTCGGTACACATATAAGCGCTTGTTTAATTAAGCTATCTTATATTCTTTAGCATTAGCTAAATTGATTGAAGCATTTAAATCTCTATCAATAGAAGTATTGCAATTATCACATTTATACACCCTATCTGATAGTTTTAAATCCTTTTTAATATTTCCACAGCAGCTACAAGTTTTACTACTTGGATAAAATCTATCAACTATTCTTACCTCAATACCATTTTGTTTACTTTTTGAAATAAGTTTAGTTCTAAATTCATAAAACTTCTGCTGTGCTATTGCTCTAGCTAAATGCTTATTCTTTATCATTCCACTTACATTCAAATCTTCTATTGTTATAAAGCTTGGTTTTTGCTTTATTAACTCACTTACTGTTTTATTAATATAATCAGTTCTAATATTTGTAAGTCTTTGATGAAGTTTTTGTACCTTGACTATTTGTTTTTGGATATTTTGACGAGTAGCTTCCCCTTTCTCTTTTTTATTTCTTAATTTCAAATTTTCATGTTTTCTTGAAAGTTTTCTTTGCTCACGTTTTAGTTTCTTTTCTGCTTTTTTAACTGTTTTAGTCTTATTAATATTCTTTTTAGTTATTCCATTACTGCAAATTGCAAAATCTTTGAGTCCCAAATCCACCCCTATTCCTTCAGAACAACGTTTATTATTAATCTTTATATCTTCATCAACTAACACAGAAACATAATATCTATCAGCTTTTTGACTTACTGTTCCACTTGTTACTCTGCCATTAGCTGGTATATAACCGTATTCCTTGAGTCTAACCCAGCCTAAAGTTGGTATTTTAATTCTATGCCTTTCAATAGTCCAATCAGTTTTATTGTTTTTAGGAAAGTATGCTTTAACGTCTTGGTTTTTCTTTTTCTTAAATTTTGGGAAGCCAGCTTCACCTTTGAAGAACTTCTTAAAAGCTTTTTCTCCATTCATAATAGCCTGTTTAACTGCTTTTGAAGATACTTCTTTAATCCATACTTTATCTACATTGCTAGGAATATACTCATTGTTAAGCCATTTAGAAAAACCCATGCCGCTAACAAATTTCTTTTCTTTTTCATAAACTTTCTTATTATGAGCAATGTAAAAGTTATAGACAAATCGACTTACTCCAATGGTTTGATGTATTTTAGTTATTTGTTCTTTGGTTGGTTTAATCTCTGTTTTGTATGCTCTTTTCAACTTCTTCATCTTCCTTTATCTTCTTTTTATACTTTCTTAAACCATAAATTCTGCAGCTAAAAACATGAAGTATTGAGATTACAGATGTCATTCACT